>Ga0209000_1001592_pt1 | contig 14063 bp, 8 predicted proteins | sample RifGroD2_FD_183998 | JGI IMG/M metagenome (GOLD analysis project Ga0209000, IMG submission 183998) | Groundwater microbial communities from Rifle, Colorado, USA - Groundwater D2 (SPAdes) (version 2) | ecosystem: Environmental > Aquatic > Deep subsurface > Groundwater | place: Rifle, Colorado...
GAAAAAGCGGCCTTGCTTATGAAAACCAGGGCCGAAGACCTGGATATCGCCGGCGGGCGAGTTTTTAAAAAAGCGGCTCCCTCCAAAGGCCTGACGGTCAAGGACGTCTTCATGAAGGGGGATATGCTCCCCGTAGTGGTGGAAATGGGCAGGGCGCCCAACCCGGAAAAGACCGGCGTGCCCTATATCGCCAATTTCTCCGAAGTAGAAGTGGACACCGCCACCGGCCGGGTGCAGGTGCTGAAGCTCGTGGTCCTCAACGACTGCGGCACCGTGATGTACGCCTCCGGGGCCGAAGCCCAGCAGATAGGCGGCCAGGTGACGGGCCTGGGCGAAGCCCTGACCGAGGAGATAATTTATGACGAGGCCACTGGCGTGCCGCTGAACTTCAACTGGATAGATTATAAGATCCCCACCATGGCTGACATGCCTGAAGTGGACCCGGCCCTGCTGGAAGTCTGGCGCGGGGCGGGGGAATACGGGGCCTGCGGCATAGGGGAAGGCACGCTAACCTGCACGCCGCGCTCCGTGCTCAACGCTATCTATAACGCTATCGGCGCCAGGATAGACGATATCCCGGTAAAGCCGGAAAAAGTTTTAAAAGCCCTGGGGAAGGCTTAAACTATGCCAATGAAAAAATTCGCCCATCTCTCCGCGAAGTCCCTCAAAGAGGCCTCGGCCGCTCTTTCCGCCGCCGGGAATTCCCTCGCTATCGCCGGCGGCACCGACGCGCTTGGAGCGCTTAAGGACAAAATACATAAAGAAAGCCAGGCGCTGCTGGTGGACCTCAAGACCATAAACGGCCTGGACTTTATCTCCGAGGATAAAAGCGGGCTGCGGATCGGGGCGCTGACCCCGCTCTCCGCCATAGCCGCCCACCCGGCGGTCAAAGCCGGGTACAATGTGCTTTCCGAGGCGGCGCGCAGCGTGGCTTCGCCGCAGCTCAGGAATATGGCGACCATTGCCGGGAACCTCTGCCAGGAGCCCAGGTGCTGGTACTACCGCAGCCCCGACGACCAGTTCCATTGCCTGAGGAAAGGCGGCACGCATTGCGGCGCTCTCCTGGGCGAGAACCGCTATCATTCCATCTTCGGCGGGGCGCGGGTGGCCGCGCCGGCCTGCACGGCGGCCTGCCCCGGGAATATCGGGATAGCCGATTACCTCGCCAGGGTCCGTAAAGGGGACCTTAAAGGCGCGGCTGAGACCATTCTCAGCAATAACCCGCTACCGGCAATGACCGGGCGCGTCTGCCCGCATCTTTGCGAAAGCAAGTGCAACCGAGGCGGCTACGACGAAGCCGTCTCGATCCGCGCGATGGAGCGCTTCGTCGGGGACCATATCCTCGCGCATGCTCCCGAGCTCATGAAGCCCCCGCTCAAACAGACCAGGAAGAAAGTGGCGGTGGTGGGCTCCGGCCCGGCCGGGCTGGCCGCGGCCTATTACCTGAGGCTGGCCGGCCACCAGGTCACCGTATTCGACAGGCTGGCGCGGGCCGGCGGCATGTTGGCCTATGCCATTCCCGCCTACCGCCTGCCCAGGAAGCTGGTGGCGGAGCAGATAGCGGCCCTGGAAGCGATGGGAATAGTTTTCAGGCTTAACACCGAGATCGGCGCCAAAGGCAATTCACTTCGCGCTCTGCGCAAGGCTTTTGACAGCGTCTTCCTGGCTACCGGCGCCTGGGCGCAGAAAAATATCCGTCTGGAGAAGTCCGAACTTCTCACTTCCGGCATGGCTTTCCTGACGGAGAAAAAACCGGCCGTGGGCAGGAAAGTCCTGGTGATAGGCGGCGGCAATGTGGCCGTGGACGTGGCCGTCAGCGCCAGGAGGGCCGGCGCGGCGAAAGTTACGATGGTCTGCCTCGAGAGCCGCGGCGCTATGCCGGCTTTTCCGGCGGAGATCGAAGAAGCGGTGAAAGCGGGGGTCCGCATACTCCCCGGCTGGGGGCCGTGGAGCGTCCTCGAGGCCGGCGGGAAAGTGAAAGGAATTGAATTTACAGCCTGCACTTCGGTCCTGGACGCGGAAGGGCGCTTCGCTCCTTGTTTCGACGAAGCGCGCAAACAGGTGGTAAAAGCGGACCAGGTCATACTAGCCGTCGGCCAGGCCGCCGAGCTAGGCTACGCTGCGGGGATCAAGACCCAAAGGGGAGTTATCATAGCTGACGAGGCCACCCAGGCAACGAATTTGTCCGGGGTATTCGCCGGCGGGGACGCGGTAAGCGGGCCCGCGTCGGTGATCCACGCTATAGCAGCGGGCCGCAGGGCCGCACTGGCGATAGAAGAGTATTTGGGCGGTGCCCGCAAGCTGGCGAATGTGCGCGCTGAAGTGAACGGCCTGCTCGAGCTGAACGCCGGCTGCGCCGCGCACAGCGCGAGGACCAGCTGCACGGAAAGCAAAGGCTTAAGCCCGGAAGGGCTGCGCGCGGAGGCCGGCCGCTGCATCGACTGCAGCTGCGTCGCGGTGAACGCTTCCGACCTGGCGCCGGCCCTCGAGGCCCTAGGCGCGAGGATAAAAACCACCAAGAGGACCCTGGCGGCGGAAGAGTTCTTCACCGCCGGGCAACTGAGGTCCACCGTTCTGGATAAAGGCGAGCTGGTGGAGGAGATCCTGGTTCCGGCGCAGCGGCCGGGCAGCAGGCAGGCTTACCAGAAGTTCAGGATAAGGAACTCCATAGATTTCCCGATCGCCGGGCTGGCCGGCGTTTTCAGCGCCGCGGGGGGGAAGATCAGCGAAGCGAGGCTGGTGCTGAGCGCAGTGGCGCCCATCCCCTTCAGGCTGAAAGCCGTGGAGGCTTTCCTGGAAGGGAGGACCGCCGGGGAAAGGACCGCAGCGGCGGCAGGCGAGCTGGCCGTTAAAGAAGCGCGGCCTCTGGCGAAGAATCTCTTCAAGATACAGGTAGTAAAAGCCCTGGTGCAGAAAGCGGTCCTGTCCGTCTCCTGATGAAACTTGCTGTTTTGTATAATTAAGGTGCCTTTAGATGTCTTTTAAGGAGAATTTAATGAAAGAAAACAAGAAAGTGGTTCTGGCATACAGCGGCGGACTGGACACTTCGGTGATCCTGAAATGGCTTTTAGAGCAGGGCTACGAGGTCATCGCCTATATAGCCGACGTCGGCCAGGCCGGGAATTTCAAGAAGGCTAAAGCTAAAGCCCTGAAGGTCGGCGCTTCCAAAGTCTATATCGAGGACCTGAAAAAAGAGCTGGTCACCGACTATATCTTCCCTATCTTCAAGGCCAACGCCCTTTACGAGGGCCGCTATTTGCTCGGAACGTCGGCCGCCAGGCCCATCATCGCCAAAAGGCAGATTGAGATAGCGGCTAAAGAGAAAGCCGGCTTCGTCTCGCACGGGGCCACTGGCAAGGGGAACGACCAGGTCAGGTTCGAGCTGGCTTATTACGCGCTCAACCCGAAGATAAAGGTGCTCGCCCCCTGGAAGATGGACTCCTTCCTCCAGCAGTTCAAGGGGCGCACCGACCTGATAAATTACGCGCAGGCCAAAGGCATAGAGATCAGCTCGACCATCAAGAAGCCCTACAGCGAGGACGACAACCTCCTCCACATCAGCCACGAGGCGGGCATCCTGGAAGACCCCGCGCATGAGCCGACCGAGGATATCTTCTCGAAGACCGTCTCGCCGGAGAAGGCCCCGGACAAGTCCACCCGCCTCAGGATCCAGTTCAAGGACGGCATCCCGGTCAAGGTCATGGACCTGGATAAAGGCCGGTCCGAGACGGAGCCGCTCAGGCTTTTCACCTTCCTCAACGAACTAGGCGCGAAGAACGGCATTGGCAGGATAGACATGGTAGAGAACCGCTTCGTGGGCATCAAGTCCCGCGGCATCTACGAAACCCCCGGCGGGACCATCCTGTTCGCCGCCCATAAGGACATAGAGGGGATAGCGATGGACAGGGAAGTCATGCGCCTGCGCGACATGCTTTCCCCGAAGTTCGCCGAGCTCGTTTACAACGGGTTCTGGTTCAGCCCCGAGATGGATTTCCTGATGTCGGCCATCAATAAGAGCCAGGAGGCTATCGACGGCTCGGTCACCCTCAGGCTCTATAAGGGCAATGTAATTATCACAGGCCGGGAAAGCGCCAGCTCCCTCTACAACAAGGACCTCTCCAGCATGGATATCGAGGGCGGCTTCAACCAGAAGGACTCGGAGGGCTTCATAAAGATCCACGCCACCCGGCTGATGGCGCACAGCGCTATCATGAAAAAGCACGGCGGTAAAAAATGAAGCTCTGGGACAAGGGCGGGGAACTGAACCGGGACATAGAGTCCTTTACCGTCGGGGACGACTACCTGCTGGACCGGCGCCTCGTGAAGCACGACTGCGCCGCCTCCATCGCCCACGCCAAAATGCTGGGCAAGATAGGCCTCCTCACTAAAAGCGACCTGGTCCGGCTCGTAAAGGAACTGCAGGAAATAATGCGGCTGGACGAGAAAGGCGCCTTCGTCATTAAAAAAGAGGACGAGGACTGCCATACCGCCATCGAGAACTACCTGGTCAGGAAGCTCGGCGACGCCGGGAAAAAGATCCACACCGCCAGGTCCCGCAACGACCAGGTGCTGACGGCCCTGCGGCTGTACGAGAAGGAAAGCCTGGGCCTCCTCAAGCAGAAGCTGGCCCTGTTCAAGGCCTCCCTGCGCTCCGCCGCTAAAAGGCAGGGCAAGGTCCCGCTGCCGGGCTATACCCATATGCGCCGGGCCATGCCTACCACGGTGGGCGCCTGGCTGGGCTGCTTCTCGGACTCCTCCGACGATAACTCCCTGTTCGCGGATTTCGTCCTGAAGCTGATAGACCAGTCGCCGCTCGGCTCGGCGGCCGGGTACGGCGTGCCGGTGCTGAAAATAGACAAGCGCCTGACCGCCTCGCTGATGGGCTTCTCCAGGCCCATGGACAACCCCATCTACGCCCAGATGAGCCGGAATAAATTCGAGGCCACCATAGTCCACCTTTGCTCCCAGGTCATGTTCGACCTGAACAAGATGGCCTCCGACCTGGTCATGTACAGCATGCCGGAGTTCGGCTTCGTGAAGCTCCCCGACGCTTTCTGCACCGGCAGCTCCATCATGCCGCAGAAGAAGAACCCCGACGTGCTCGAGCTGGTGCGCGGCAAGTACCACGTCGTGCTCGGCGAGGAGTTCAAGATAAAGAGCCTGGCCGGGAACCTGATCTCCGGCTATAACAGGGACGTGCAGCTGGCGAAGGGGCCACTCTTCGCCTGCCTCGACGCCGTCCTGGCGGCGCTGGGGATAATGTCGGTGGTGGTGGAAGGCCTGCGCTTCGACGAGAAGAAATGCGCCCTCCCGGCCGAACTGTTCGCCACCGAGGAAGTTTACAAGCTGGTGGAGAAAGGCATGCCCTTCAGGGACGCCTACCGGAAGATCGCGGAAAAGTATAAATGACGACACAGGACGCCGCCCTGCCGGCCTCTAAATTCGAGTGGTCCGACGCCTGGGGCGGGATGGCGGCGATGCTGGTCGCGCTGCCCTCCGCCATCGCTTTCGGCGTGGCGATGTACGCCCCGCTGGGGCCCGGTTTCGCCGGGGCCGGCGCCCTCGCCGGGATCCTCGGGACCGTGGCTATCGGCCTGATAGCGCCGGCGCTGGGCGGCGCACCGCGGCTCATCTCGGCGCCCTGCGCCCCTGCCGCCGCCGTGATGGCGGCGCTCTGCGTCCGGCTGCTGGGCGAAGGCTCGTCCCCGGCCGGAGTTATCGTTTCGCTCGCGCTGGTGGGCCTGCTGTCGGGCCTACTCCAGGCGGTTTACGGCGCGCTCGGCGGCGGGCGCCTGATCAAATACATCCCCTATCCCGTAGTGACCGGGTATATGAGCGGCGTCGGCCTGCTCATAATCCTGAAGCAGATCGTCCCTTTCCTCGGGCTGGCGAAGAGCGCGGAGCCGCTCGCCGGGCTGATCTCTCCCGGGGCCTGGCAATGGCCGGCGGTCTTCGTGGCGCTTGTAACGGTAGCGACCACCGTAGCCGCCCCGCGGTTCACTAAAAAGATCCCGGCCGCCATCCTGGGGCTCGCGGCGGGCATAGCGGCGCACCTTGCGGCCGGGCTCCTGAGGCCGCAGTTGCTCGCGCTGGAAGGCAACCAGTTCATAATCGGGGCCATCTCTACCAGCCCGGCCGCGGTTCTTGACAGCGTAGTTTCGAACTTCGGCGCCCTGCGCCTGCTGGGAAAGCAGGAGCTCTATATGCTCCTGGGCCCGGCGCTGACGCTCTCCGTGCTCCTCTCCATCGATACACTGAAGACCTGCGTCGTAACCGACTCCATCGTCCGGTCCCGCCATGATTCGAACCGCGAGCTCAGGGGCCAGGGCGCGGGCAATATCTTTTCGGCCCTGCTCGGCGGCATGCCCGGCGCCGGCACCCTCGGCGCGACCATGGTAAGCCTGGCTAGCGGCGGCAAGACCCGCTACGCCGGCATACTCGAAGGCGCTTTGGCTCTTGTCGCCGCGCTCGCGCTGGGCGCGGCCATCGGGCGCATCCCGCTCGCGGCGCTGGCGGGGATCCTGGCGGTGGTCGGGGCGCGCATGATAGACCGCTCCAGCGTCCGGCTGGCCATGCGGCGCTCTACCATGCTGGACTTCGCCGTCATCCTCTCGGTCACCGGCACGGCGCTGGCCGTGGACCTGATCGCGGCCGCCGGCGTGGGCATAGCCCTTTCGATACTCCTTTTCATCCGCGAACAGATGAACATAACGGTCGTGCGGCGCAAGGCTACCGGCGCGGAGATGTCCTCGAAGCAGCAGCGCCTGCCCAAAGAGCGCGAGGTGCTCGCGGCGCGGGGCGCGGAAACGCTGATCGTGGAATTGCAGGGCAGCCTTTTCTTCGGGACCACCGACCAGCTTTTCTCAGAGATAGAAGGCGAGATGCGTTCCTGCCGGCGCCTGATCCTGGACATGCGCCGCGTCACCTCGGTGGACTTTACGGCCGTCCATATGCTCGAACAGGTGGGGGAAATGCTGCGGGAGCGCGGCGGCACGCTGGTGTTCTCCCATCTCCCGCAGAGCCTTCCGACAGGCCAGGACCTGCTCACCTATTTCAAACACCTCGGCCTGACGCATCACCAGGGCGGGGGGCGCGTCTTCGAAACGCTGCACGACGCGCTAGAGTGGTCGGAGGACCGCGCCCTCGACGAGGCGGATATCGAGCGCCCGGCCGCCGGGGAGCTGCTGGACCTTTCCGAGATAGAATTCCTGCGCGAGACCGACCCGGCCTCCCTGGCGGGGCTCCGCGCGGTTTTCAAGGAGCTCCGGGTCGAGGCCGGCAAACCGGTCTTCCTCCGCAAGGGGGAGGGGAACGAGCTTTTCCTCATCCGCCGCGGGCGCGTGCGCATCGTGCTGCCCCTGAAGGGCACGCACCGCCAGCACCACCTCGCCGTCTTCGGGCCGGGCGATTTCTTCGGCGAGGTAGCCTTCCTGGCCCGCACCCCGCGCACGGCCGACGCCCTCGCGCTGAGCGACACGGACCTCTACGTCATCGGCCGGGACGCTTTCGACGTGATCTCCCGCCGGGACCCCGCGATAAGCGCGGCTTTCTTCCAGCGTCTTTCCACGGTGGAGGCGCTGCGCCTGCGCGACGCCGACCGCGAGCTGCGCCGGCTCCAGGATAACTGAGCCGGCGCCAAAGGAGGCAGCTATGAGCGTATCTTCTCACCTGAGCCCGGAGCCCGAGCGGCGTCTCTGGATAATACACGGGAACCTGCACCGCTCGATAGAGCGCACCGACCTGAAGCTCTGGGCCCTCACGGCTTTCTCCGCCGCCCAGATGGTCCTGGTGGCGATCGTCGTGCCCGGGGGCCCTTTCTCCCGGCCCGCCCTCGCGCTGCTGGCCGCCGTGCTGCCGCTCGGCCTCTTCGCCCTGTCGTCTTTTGTGGAAGTTCAGCGGCAGTTCCCTTTCCTCGACCCGCGGATGGACAAGCGCCAGGCCGGCGACTGCCTGATCTCGGACCACGATATCGCCAAGTACCCCCAGATAGAGCTGGTCATCCTGTACGACAAGTACCTGGGCGGCGGCGTTACGGCCACCCAGTATTACGAGGATATCGTCGGGCAGATAGTCTCCTCCGCCCGGATCTCGGTCCGCAAGCGCCGCCTCTTCCTGGCCGCCTGCCTGCCGGCGGGACTGGTCCAGCTGGGCCTGCTTTGGCAGCTTCTGCTCAGGTAATATTTTCTACAATATATCCATGCATAACATCTCCGCCCTGTTCGGTCCCTGGCTGACGGGTTTTTATTCCCTTCTTTTCATCTCGATCGCTTTTCTTTACCTGGCCGACCCGGCTTCCCGCAAAAGGGTAGGCATGACCGCTTTCCTCGCGGTCTGTTCCCTTGCCGGCATCCTGGGGACCAATTTCCTGGGCGTCTCTTCTTCGGACGGCCTCGTGAAGCTGGCCATAGTCATGTCCCGCCTTTTCGCCGTTATCGCGGTCATAAACGTGGCCGGGGTATTCGTCTTCTCCCTGCTGCTCCCTAAGGTGAAGGCCGGCATCTCCAAATTCATCGAAGACCTCATACTGGCCGGGGCTTATATCGTAGCCGGGCTCGCCGTGATCTCGGCTTCGGGCGCGAACCTGAGCGGGATCCTGGCCACCTCCGCCGTAGTGACCGGCGTGGTGGCTTTCTCGCTGCAGGACACGCTGGGGAACATCATAGGCGGCATGGTGCTCCACCTGGAGAATTCCTTCATGCCCGGCGACTGGATCGCCGTGGAGAAGTACGAGGGGATCCTGCGGGAGCTGCGCTGGCGCCAGACCACCCTCGAAACCCTCGACGGGGACCTGGTGGTCATCCCCAACATCATCCTTATGAAAAGCCCGGTCACCGTGCTGGGGCGGGCCTGCGGCAACAGCCGGTTCCGCGCGGTCACTTTCAACGTCTATTATGACAGGACCCCCGGCGAGGTGGTAAACGCCGTGGACCGTGTCCTGCAGGAAGACCCGCCAGCCTGCGTGGCCGCTTCTCCCGCCCCTTACTGCGCTATCAGGGAATTCCAACACAACTGCGTGGTCTACGAGGCGCGCTACTATCTCTCGGACCTTTCCCTGCCCGGCAGGACCGATTCGAACGTGCGGTCCAAGGTCTACTACGCACTTTCGCGCGCCGGGATAAAGCTCTCCATCCCCAACCGGTCCATAGTGGTTTCCGAAGGCGCGGACACCGTGGCGGAGAGGAGCCTGAAACTGGAGCAGGAGCGGAGGCTGGCCGCGCTGAAGGGCGTGGATATTTTCCAGGCCCTCACCGAAAGCGAAAAGAGCCTCCTCGCCGGACTGCTGAAGCCCACGCCTTTCGCCGCGGGTGAGACCATCACCCGGCAGGGCGCGGTGGCCGACTGGCTCTATCTTATTTACGCCGGGACTATCGAGGTCCGCCTCTATTCCGGCGAGGGCGGCTCCTACCGCGCGGTGAAGACCCTCGGCACCGGGGATTTCCTGGGCGAGATGGGGCTTTTTACCGGCGAGCCGCGCTCGGCCACGGCCGTGGCGGCCAGCGAGGTGGGCTGCTACAGGCTGGACAGGGAGGGTTTCCGCAGCGTGCTCTCGAGCAGGCCTGAGATCGCGGAGTCCATAGCTGAAATACTGGCGAAGAGGCGGATGGAGCTGGCCGAAGCGAGGGAGAAACTGGCCGGGGAAAGCCTGGCGCGCGGCCTGGTAACGGAGCAGCAGGACCTGCTCTCCAAAATAAAGGATTTCTTCAAGCTTTGATCACAGCCACTTATCCCGCGGGTAGCGGCGGGGCGGGGGTAGGGGATGCTTGAGGTGGTGTGGGAATTTTGGGGATAGATAAAATGACGTCATCATGTTCCTTACCAGGAATATAGACTGGCAGCAATTGTAGCCGCGGCAGCCCGCCAGGGGCGCCAATAAAGAAACCGCCGGCGAATACCGGCGGTTTTCTTTTTTGCCTGTCGTGGTTTCAGGAGGCTCAGAGCCTTTTGACCGCCGCCGAGGCCGCCAGGTCCAGGCGGCGTTTTACGTAGCCCCGCGCCGGGTAGCCGTCCCCGGAGCAGCCCAGGCGCAGGCGGCCCTTTTCCACCAGCAGGTAGGAGAAGCCTTCGGGCGAAGAGGCCGCGCGGGCCTCGGCTTCAATGCTCGTCAGCATTCCGCCGGCGGCCTCGGGCGGCTCGCCGTAGACGCCATAGGCTTCCCAGCCGGGAGCCTGGGCGGAAGGTATGAACAGCGGCAGTCCCAGCGACCGGCTGAGGAAGCCCTTGGGCTGCAGCAGCAGGCGGCGCCCGGACCAGTTCTTCAGCTCGCAGCAGATCTCCAGGGAAAAGCAGGCGCCGCCGCCCTTCTGCGGGTAGGCCTGGTTGACGTTCACCAGCGTAGTCACCCCTTTCCACTCTCCGCGCACGTCGTATTTCCCGTCGCGGCCGAAGGGTCCCGAGTCGGCCAGCCGGAAGCCCAGCGGGCCCAGCAGTTCCAGTATCCCGGTGTTCACCCGGTAATAGTAGCCGTAATACACGGCGCCGGCCCCCGCCAGCAGCCAGAGGCCCGCGTAGACCGCGTCAGCGCCGGCGGGCTTGTCCGAGGTAAAGGCGCTGATGAGGGCGACGCCCGCCCCCGCTATGACCACGTAACCGCCCATGCGGGTGAGCCAGCGCACCGAGCTGTCGAAGGTGCCGCTGCGGCGCAGCAGCGAAACGCCCGAGGCGTAGATCAGCACGGAGGCCGCCATAACTCCCAGCGAGCCCAGGCTGTAGCGATTGGCGCCGTCGGGAGAGGCGAAAAGGCCTGCCAGCCCGGCCAGGCCGGGGAGCAGGCAGGCCAGCAGCAGCTTCCATTCGGCGGGGTGCGGCGGCGGTTTGTAGCCGTCTTCGTCTTCGTACATAACCAAAGCATAATATTTAGCGCTGCCGCTGTAAAGCCGCGTCTTCGGGGTGAGCGGGCCCGCGCTTCGGTTCGCCGAGGGCAGCGGGAAAACAGTAAACCCCATGTTTCCTACAGCCTCGATCACAGCCACTTATGCCTGGGGTAGCGGCGGGCGAGGGCCGGCTTCAGCTTCGGGTAGCTTTCGGCCCAGAAACTTTTCAGGTCCTTGGTGACCTGCACCGGGCGCATGGAGGGGGCGAGTATATGCACCACCAGCGGAACCCGGCCCGCGGCCACGCGGGGGGTTTCGGTCACCGAGAACAGGTCCTGTATTTTCGCCTCAAGATAGGGCTCGCGTCCGCGCGGATATTTTATCCTGGCCTTCCGCCCGCCGGGCATTTCAAGGCGGGCGGGGGCGTGTTTGTCTATCAGGCGGGTCTTCTCCCAGCCGAACCATTCCTGCAGCGCGGGCATCACCGGGCGGGTCCTGGCCTCGGCCACGCTCCGGGCCCCGGAGCAGATCTCCGCTATCACCAGTTTGAGGTCCTCATCGCTTAAAGGCTCGAGGCCCAGGTCCGGGCAGGCCTTCGCCAGGAATTCCACGCGGGCCAGCCAGTCTTCCACTTCCTCGTCCCAGCGCTGCAGCTTCTGGTTCCCGTTTATGAATTCCTCCGCTATCAGGTCGGAGGAGGGCTTGCTCGGCCTGGCGGCGGCTATTTCCCTGCGCACGGTTATCCCGCGGTAAAGGGTCAGGTGTTCGGTCACGGGGGTCAGCATGTTCTCGTCGAGCGCGGGCCGGGAAACTTTTTCTATCTCTCCGGGGAAGGCCGCAAGGAGCCAGTCCTCTTTTATCTCCGCCGCGAAGGAAAGGGTTATGTCCGCGCCGCCCTTCTGCTGGCTCTCCATGGCCTCGCCGGCGCAGATAAGGGCGGCACCCGCGGCGGCGCTTCCGGGGCTTAACCTGGCGCGTTTGCCGCCCGGGAGCTGGTAGCGGCCGCGCTCGGCGGAGAAAAGGGCGGCTACCCTGTCCGGGAAGGCCCGCAGGAAACACTGGGAGGCCAGGGCCAGGGCTTTTTCTCCGGCGGGCTCGGCGCCCCCGGCCAGCCTTTTCGCCAGCTTCCAGGCGTCGCGGGCGGCGGCCTGCTTCAGACCGGCGCGCTCGCAGGCGTAAGCGTCGAAACCCGAATCCCCGCAGAACTCGAGGGCTTTTATGACGGCCGCCAGGTCGGAGCGCAGCTCGGCGTAGCGGTTCTCCTTCCGGCCGCTTTTGTCGAGCCAGAGGCCGCGGCCCTGCGCGGCGGCCGCGATGAGGGCGCATTCATAGGCGCAGCCGAGGCGGGCGCCTTCCACCATCATCCTGGAATAGCGCGGGTGCAGTGGATATTTAGCCATGGCCCGGCCTTCGGGGGTAAGCGCGCCTCCGGCGCCGCAGGCCCCCAGGTCAAGAAGGAGTTTTTCGGCGCGGGCCGCGTCGTCCGCCGCGGGCGGGTCCAGCCAGCGCAGGGCGCCGAAATCCCTGAAGCCGCAGGCCTTGAGCGTCAGCAGCGCTTCGCTCACGTCCAGCCGCAGTATTTCCGGTTCGAGGGAAACGGGGCGGCCGGCGTTCTCGCGCTCGGTCCAGAGGCGGGCGCAGACCCCGGGCGCGGTGCGGCCGGCGCGCCCGGCCCGCTGCGCGGCCGAGGGGGCGGCTATGTTCTCCGTAAAAAGGGTGTTTATCCCGCGCTCCCCGTCGTAGCGCGCTATCCGGGCCAGGCCGCTGTCTATCACCGCGGTGACGCCCTCTATGGTAAGCGAAGTTTCCGCTATATTCGTGGCTATGATTATTTTGCGCCGGGCCGAAGGGGCCACGGCCGCGTCCTGGTCCCGCGGGCTCATTTCGCCGTGGAGCGGCATGACGGCGAAATCCCGGAGCTGCGGCAGGGCGGCCAGGGCGGAGGCGGCCCGGCCGATCTCATAGGCGCCGGGCAGGAAAACGAGGGCGTGGCCTTCTTTCACGGAAGGCAGGACCTGCGCGCAGGTTTTAGCCGCGGCTTCCCAGGAAGGCAGCTTCGCCGTTTCCGGGCCGCAGTAAGCCAGGGTGACCGGGTAGGCGCGGCCTTCGGCCAGGACGGTCTCGCAGGGGGCAAGGTAGGCGGCCAGCTTCTTCTCGTCCAGGGTGGCGGACATCACCACTATCAGCAGGTCCGGCCGAGGGCCTTCCTGCAGGGCCAGGCAGGCGGCCAGCGTGATGTCCCCGTGTATATGGCGCTCGTGGAATTCGTCGAGGATTATTGCGGAATATTTTTTCAGCTGCGGGTCCGAGACCAGTTCGCGCAGGAGTATGCCCTCTGTTTCGAATACTATCCGGGTTTTCGGGCCGGTCCTGTCGTCGAAGCGCACGCGGTAGCCCACCTCGCCGCCGGCGGAGCCGCCCCGCTCCTTCGCCACGCGGTCGGCCAGCATGCGCGCGGCCAGGCGGCGCGGCTCCAGGACCGCTATCCTGCCTTTGAGGCCGCAGCGGTCGAGGAGCAATTGCGGGACCTTGGTGGATTTTCCTGAGCCCGGGGGGGAGGAGATGATCAGCCTGCGGCTTTTGGCCGCGGCCTTGATTATCCGCTCCGCGCTCTGCTGTATGGGCAGCAACATACTGATATTATCCTAAAAATATGACGGGAGCGGGGGGTTAGAGCCTGAAAGGGCGGCGTTCCACTTCGGCGAAAAAGCCGGCGTGGTCGGAGAGGCGCGCGCAGCTGCCTTTATGTATGACGCTGGCAGACAGGGCCTTGAAGCCGCGGAGGTAGATGCGGTCCAGCGGGAAGACGGGGAGAACGGAGGGGAAAGTCTTCAGTTTATGGCCGTAAAGCTGCAGCCCGGCGTCCTTCATCAGCAGGAGGGTCTCGAGTTCGTTCTTCTTCCCGCGGCGCCACTCGTTAAAATCCCCGGCCACGATGAGCGGTTCGTCGGCGGGAACCGCTTTCTGTATGTATTCCCGCACCTTCCCGAACTGCTTTTTCCTGGAGCGGTGCAGGAGGCCGAGGTGGAGGCAGATGCAGTGCAGGTCTTTCCCCCGGCCCGGGAGTTTCAGCTTGGCGTAAAGCATGCCCCTTTTTTCGAGCCTGTTGGTGGAGATGTCCACCTGCTCGTAGAACAGTATCGGGTAGCGGGAGAGGATGGCGTTGCCGTGGTGGCCGAAAGTATAAACGGCGTTCTTGCCGTAGACGTGGTTGAAGCCGGCTTCCCCGGCTATATATTCATGTTGCGGCTT
>Ga0209000_1001599_pt1 | contig 14010 bp, 14 predicted proteins | sample RifGroD2_FD_183998 | JGI IMG/M metagenome (GOLD analysis project Ga0209000, IMG submission 183998) | Groundwater microbial communities from Rifle, Colorado, USA - Groundwater D2 (SPAdes) (version 2) | ecosystem: Environmental > Aquatic > Deep subsurface > Groundwater | place: Rifle, Colorado...
AAAATTTCTTTTCTTCATTGTTACTTTGTTTATGTTTTTCCAATTCTCGAATCACATAACCGCATATGTGAACCTCATCATTAGACTCAAATAATTTTTTAGAATATTGCATTAGGCAATTGGTGTCACTAGAACACATCTGCAATATTGATTACCACCATTCTGTATTAGATTTTTATTCATTATGAGACACTATTATTATTACTATTATTAAACAAATATCTTTGATTGTCTTTAATCTTACTTATATCTTGTTTATCATTTTCTTGTAACCTTAACAAATAATTATAAACTGGTGTTGTTATATACCTAGTCTTACCTCTGGCATTACCAAATTTACCTGTCACTACAAGATTATCTCCATAATTTCCATGTGTCTGTTTGAGGATATTTCGTTCTATGAGGTAGTCCATTTCTTGTTTTGAAATTGGTTGCAAATTTATTTATTGATTCTCCTTTGGAGTTTTATTTTAATTTTGTATAGGTAATAGAGGCATGACCGACCACATACCCCTGAAAGTGTTGATATTATTATATTTTACCTATATACCATAAACAAGGAATTAGTTATTTCTGAAACCCTTGATATTAAAGGGTTTCAGAGCTTTTTCTATTTAAATTTGCCATTTTGCCGTAATTTTTACATATGTAATCATACAAATACATAAATTCTAAATGCATTTTATGAATGTTTTGAATTTCGACTTTTTTATATTGTTTATATTTTTTGCTTCTTAGTTTAAATGCATTGTTTAAATCGTCAAATTTTATATTTAAATGTATACTTGCATTTTTTATAGAACTAAAGGACTCATTAGTGGTTAAACATCTAACAGGAATATTTTTACTTCTTTTATTATTTGGATTATAGTATTGGAATTCCATATATGTATCTAATTCTTTGTTATATACCATTTTTTTTCTAAAACTTTTACCCTTACATTGTCTAGCAATAGTTTGTCTTGGTATTTTATATTTTTCTTCTACATCAACTAATGATAAAAATATTTCACAAGTAGTTTTACAAAAAATTGGATTCCCTTGCCTTATTAATATTTCTGCCTTATTTTTTCCTACTATCTTACCAATATTATCTCCACCTGTTTTTATATTATAACCATAATCAGGATTATTTGATTTATACTCGTTTATATACTGCTTCTCTTTTATATTTAACTCTTCTTTAGAATATCCACAATCAAATTCTTTCTCTATTATAAAATTTTCAATACCATATTTATTAAAAGCTCTTTTTAAATGTTTATTGTGTATATTTTTTTCAACATTACCATGATATCTTGAATCAAATCCACCTTTTTTTGTTGTTTGTCCAATATAACATTTATTATTTATTTCATTTGTTATCTTATATATAACTCCATATTTTTCTATCATTTTATTTCCTTTCTTTTAATTTTTTGATAATTGTTGCCAAAAATATTATAATCACTTACTTCTTTAATTTTTATTAATAATTCATCATTATTTTTATTATTACTCTTAAAACAGTTTAAAAATTCTACTCTTTTAGACATAAAAAATAAGTTTAAAGATAGCATTGAATATTTACTATATAAATTATTTTCTTCGCTAAATAGTAATTTTAAATATCCTAAAATAGTGGCATTGCTTATAATCATTTTTTTTAATTTATCTATAGCATCTTTTTTTGCCTTTTTTTCAACGGTTTTTTTTGCCTTTTCATTTAGAGTACATGTTTTAAGTTTTAATCCATTAATTCTTTTTCCACAATTTGAAATTATCTCATAAATGTTCTCGAATTGTCTGCTCCTACATACTCCATCAACGTATCTTGAATTATTAACTAACAAATCACTAAAATTTTTATTTTTATCTCCACCTAGTCTCTTTCCACCTTCAAAAACTAATATATCTTGTAATATATCTAATGGAGTAATAAATTTTTCAAATACTCTATATTCATTAAAATCTGAAATCATTCTAAAAAAGTTGGGAACAACCATTTTTTTAACCATTTGCCCAAATCTATCTTTTTCTTCAACATATCTTATGTAACTTATCTGCCTTATTTTATTCAATTCTTTACTCATGCTAATATTGTCAAAAACTTTTTTGCTTTTATCTATCTCAATTTGACTCATACTTGATAATCTACTACTAGCTTGATACAATTCGTCTATGATTTCTTTTAGCTCTCCTTTTGAAATAGCATCATTTAAATAAGAATTATCTATTTGACTTAGATTAACTATTTTTCCTATATAGTTTTCACTCAATATTACATCTAATTTTTGCAACTCAACCATATTGTATTTTCTAGGTTTCGAACTACCTTTAATCCTATTAATTGGTGTTGGGAAATTCTCTTCACAATATTTGGCTTTATTTGCTAATATATTTGTCGGAATTAGTAAAATTGTGTCACTATCGGTGTCACACCCTTGAAGTCTGTCTGGAGCATCATTATCAAAAAAGTTAATAGCACATATATTATCTGTAAAATTAAACCACTCATCATACTCTTTATGGTATTTATTTGTTGTGAACATTACATTACCTGCATTGATATGGGGGTTCCTAGACGCACAAAACTCTTGTTTATCATTATAATACTTGCAATAAATTTCTCTTCCTTGCATGATTGATTGATTATTATACTTACCAACAGTTGCTAATAGCATTTCATATGGGTTAGAAATTAGTGTAACATATTTAGTATCTTTTAATCTAATTTTTCCTTCTCTTAGATGTTTGATATAATTAGCAATTAAGTCGCTTTTCATCTTTTTAAACTTTGATGTATATTGAATATCAGAATTAACTAGTAATAAGGCATTCATTAAATCTATATTCTCATATGAACTGATATTTTCATCTTCTAATGCCTTTTCAAATTTTATACTAATATCTGCATCTGAACAAAGATAATTTCTAAATACAGCATCATCATTCTTTAGAAGCATTACATATTCTCTCTCTAATTTGGTTATTTCCATTAAATCAGCATAAGTTAAATTTGGAATGCTGTTTAATAATTGATATGTAGTCCTGTTATAATTACCATAATTACCTTCTTTATCATATTTAACTACTCCAAATATATTATCAATATTATTCTTCCAATGTTCATAGCATCCTTTTTTACTACCTTCACCAATCTTATAGGCAAATTTTAAGAATTTTAGTGAATTTGGAGTAGTGACCAACTTAATTTTATTTGCATCATATGTATTTCCAAACATATCGGTCAAAGTTTCAATATTGTTTTCTTTAAACCACTTCTGAAGTTTAGTATTAAATGCACAGCATTTAAACATATCACTTCTTAAAAGCATAAATCCCTTATCTGACTTTTCGTATTCTTCAAATACAGATTCATCTAATAACCCCTGACCATCAGATAAACAGTTTTTTAATTTAAGTAGTTCATTTTTAGTAGTTATCTCTTTATTTTTTTCTCTAGTTACACTGGCTAAACTTTCAAATTCTATCCCACATATATCATCAATCAATAATATTTCAGTCTTTGGATCTAATTTAATAGTCGATTCTAAACCAGAAGAGATTAATGATTCATACGCAAGGAGAGATGTAAAATCAAGCTCCTCATTTTCTTCGAATTTTAATCCAAGCCTACTCCTGTTTATTAATTTTTCTTTCATATTCTCTTGAATAAACAACGCATAACCATTTTTTGCTTTTCCGGCACCCCTTTTATAAAAGATATAATGTTTATTATCCATAGTAAAGCCATTTTTATATAAATATTTTCTTATTTTCTTTCTGTGAGCAATTATAATACGTTTGCCTTTTTGAATGTTTCCATCTTTATCTTCCCATTCTTTTTCAGCGTCCCAAATAGAATAATTCAAATCAAATGTTACATTAATTATTTTTCTTGTGTATTGCTTATTATTAACAATATAGAATATTTCATCATCTGGAAACATTGCGTCCATTCTAATTGATTCTAGACTATAGGGCATTGTGGCAGAAAATAGTTTTGCTAAATCTCTGTTTTTATATGTTAATTTTTTGTCTTCTTGTATATCTTTGTATATGTAACAAGCTTCAAGGTTCATTATGTATGTATTTTCTTTTTTCAATTATACAATTCCTCCAATTTTATTTTTTACTTTCAAATTTATCAATATAGGGATAGACACAATACAAAAAACAAAATATCTATCCCTACAAACATACTCAATAGCATTTTACTTAATCTCAATCACATCATCATTCAAAGTATTCATAATATAAAATGGCCTCTTAACTCCTACAGCGTGTTTTTCCGCTGACTCCAAACCTTTAATGATCCTTGTTACAACGTCCTTATCACAATTCACAGATAAAACAGCAGTAGCATGATCACCACCTGAACCACTTGCAACATATCCGTCATAAGGTTCTAAAACACTTCCATCTTCTTGAATCATATATAATTGATTTTTGTATGCGAATATTACATTACCACAAAGATAAGTACGTCCATTTGTAACTGTAACACAATTATATTGTTTTGAAAGATTCATAATCTTAGGAGATACATACTTAACCATATGCTCAAAATCTACTTCATTCTTTAACTCTTTTATTTCTTCTATTAAATTTTCTTCAACAGACAAAAAATTTTGAAGTTTATAATCACCAGAAATTGCTATTAATATATTTTTGTTATCCTTTGCTTTGAATACTTTTTTATTTTTATATAATGCTTGATTCCATGAACTAGAACCCAATGAATCAGCTCCTATATAAACACAATCATTAACTTTATCAAAAACTCCAATTATACAAGTCATTAATTTAATCTCCTTTTATTCTAATATATGAACCTTAATAATCTATCTCCCTACACTTAACCGCATCAATCCTATATACAATCGAGCACTCTTCACATATGTATCGATCTCTTTCATCAACTAAAATGTCTTCTATATGTATAAATTCTTCTCCACAATAGAAACAGGATTCATTTATATATTCATTATTATTATATTCCACCTTACTATGACGCTTTTGATTCATTGTGACTGTCCTCCGTAGCTAACGAATTCGTATAATCTTCTAGGATAATTTTTACCTCTTTGCCAACTAATAAATCTAATTTTAACTCCAATGCTAAGTTACCCACATGATAACCCTCTATACCAAATATATCCTTTTTAATATGTAGTTTAGCAAATCCATTGAATGTATCATTATTTTCACAAACTAAACCATGAACTCTAATTAACTTATCAATTGTATTTTTAGAATTATAAATTGTGTCTAAGATTTTTGTAATATTTTTTGAGTTATTGTTTTTATCTATAATTAAGTAATTCATTTTATTTCCAGAGTCATCTAATTGGATTACTCCGTCAAATAAAATTGTTGTATATTTATTATAATTGATATTTTTATTTTGATTCATTTTGGATACCTCTTTCTTTATTTTTAAATTATTATTTTATTATACAAATAGCAGGAGTCATATGCTTGATTTCTTAATTTTATACCAATTATTCCCATAACCCTGTAATCCGCTTATACCAATGGTTTCAGGACTTTTACTAAAAACTACAAATTCATTTAAATCAAATAAATTAACCTAGAATCAATTAGAATTTTTTATTAGAAGAATCTTACCATCTAAGAAATTGTACCTCTTAAAAGTAGTTTAAAATGATTAAAATAACTATTTTTATTTTACTCTTATATGGAATTTATTTAGTATTTTTGGATTGTTTATTTTGTTTTGCATTTAATTTTTCCTCTTTTAATTTCTGTTTCTCTTCTCTGATTTTATTTTTTAATTGCTCGTTCTTTCCCTTTGTTAAGAAACCCATGACTTCATTTACTTTATGTATATCTATTTCCTTGAAGTGCCATATTTCCTCATTATCAGTTTCAATGAAAGGATTTATCTCAACACCTAATTCTTTAATTTTAGGAATGACTATGTTTGATGTTGATTTACCAGATGGGAGATACATAGCTAATATGTTTTCTGATAAATTTTCTGAGATAGGATAGGAATATCTATAAATTTGGCTGTGAGCTTTTGCACGAATATAATTATCATCTATATTTGATGAAGGAGAATTGTCTTGATTTAATTGTCTATAGATCATATATGTACCGATGTAATTGTAAATTTATTCTCACCTCTTTTCTTTATGAATTTTAGAATAGGGATAGGTACTTGGAGATGTGAAAAATTGTTATTATGTAAATGATGTCCCGTACCTATCCCTTACCTATGTGATAATTATAGCATATGTTAATATCTAATGTCAATTATTATTTTATATTTATCATGAAACATGCAAATCATGTCCATTAGTCTTATATCTGAGTAATATATACTTTTTAACCAAATCACTTAATTCAATTTCGCCACTACAACGAGTAATGGCAACATATAGAATACACATTTCCTCAAAAAAATTATTGTTTACTTTTTTATTAGTATCTTGTTCAATAAATTTATTCATATATTCTTTTTCAATATCAAAATGATCTTCACTTATATAAACTGGCATAGGATATGTCATTCCTTTGCACCGATGAACTGTGGAAAACAATATATCTGCAACCTCCTTTTTTGCAACAGAGTTATGTTTTATCCCATCAACAATATCAATAATCCTTGATCCATACTTTTTAACCATTTTAATCAGTGCCAACAATTCCAAGTCAACAGTTTTATCTGCATATTCTTCCATTTCATAATAATTATTAAATTTAGATAGAGTCTTGTTTTTAGTTGATTTCCCCATGCTAAAATAGTAACAATCAACTAGATTATTAAAATTATAAGATTGATAACCACCTTCAAAAAATAGTTTCTTATTTCTATTAAAACTTAATGCTTCAGCAACTTCGGAAAATATATAAGCATTTGTGCGACATAAACAAACATATGGTTTTGATTTATCAATTTTATCCACTATAATTTGTTTAGTATTGAATCCTTTCATCTGAATATTGTTATCAGATATATCACTAACAATTAAGTTTGCTATATGTGCAATATTTTGTGACACTCTAAATGAAGTTGTTAAGAAATATTCTTTAGCATTAAACATTGGCATAATATTAACCGCATTCCTCCACGAGTATAAGGATTGAAACGCATCCCCGACTACTACCACTCCTTTTACATTAGAATTAGTAATTATATCAAACATCATATTTGAACTATCCTGTGCTTCGTCTAAAAGGATAATATCATATTTATGACCTAAATCTTTCTTTTCTAGTTGAAAAAGTTTAAGATAAAAATCGTGAGTAATCTTTATTTTGCTTTTATAAGATTTCATTAAACTCCATAGTTTTTCTGAGAGAGATATTATTTGACCTCTCATATCATCATCTACATATAATTCTAAATCATTAAATGTCTCAACATCTGAAAGCATATATTGTTTTAACATTTCATTAATCTTGACTGCTAATTCCATATCATTGTTCCAATTAAGATTTAAATCCTTTATAATATCTACAACGCCATAATTGAATGTTAATTTGTCTCTATAGAATTTTCCAACATACCCAAAAGCTAGACCATGTAAAGTTTTTACATCGACATGCCTAAGTTTTCCGAATGACTTTTCAGCTTCATCTTTCATTGCCTTGTTATACACCAAATAAAGAATCTTGTTGAATGGACGTTCTTTAGCATAGTAATAAAGAGTAGAGGACTTTGCACTGCCAGCGAGGGCTGATATCTTGATTTTATCCTCTTTTGAATTTATAATATTTTCTTGTTCTTTTGTTAAATAATAACCCTCTTCAGACATATATGAAGACATTTCAATAGAAACATTATCAAACTGTTTATTATAGAATTCGTTTTGTAGTATGTCTATCTGATTTTCTTGAAAAGATTGAGGAGTATCTTTTACAATAAGTTTCATTTTTGCTTCACAATCAGACACATTTGAATCTGTATCTTTCTGGTGAGCATAGTATTGTTTTTGAGCACCAAATTTTCTTATTAATTCCTCATGACATATAGGGCATATGTATGTATCTGAACTTATTGATTCTATGATTGGTATAAGTTTGTTGTATTGATTTAAGGCTTTTTTCATTTATAAATTACTCCTTTTTATATTTATTTTATTATTAATAATGATTAAAAGATTAAAAATATTGTCCTAAATATATAAGTATGTAGCGTAGCGGAATGCTTATATATTTAGAGCGTTCCATCGCAATGGAACAAGACACCTCTCCGTCACCACAGTGACAATAATATATTTATTATATATTGCGATTTTAAAAAACGTGAAGTTTATATCCTCGATTATAATATAGTATATACGAAAAAGTAATGTTCACGTTTTTTATTTTATGTCAATTTGATTTTTCTTACTTTGCTTTTTATGCTTGGTGATGCTTTGTTTATCAATGAGTCAACAAGTTTATCATTCTCATCAATATATTTATCCTGTATTCTTCTTGCTGTATTTTCATTAATATGTTTGCCAAGATGATTCTCATTCTTTTTCTTTGCTCTATTTTGTTTCTTTTCCACATTAGTATGTAATCTTTTCATAATATCATTATTAAGTATTTGTAAATGCACTTCTTTTTCTTCTTTGCTAAGCTTTTCTAAAAGTCGGTTTCTTTGTTGTATAATATGATCCTCATTACATATTATTTTATACGAATTGTAATAGTAGGCTATATTAAGTTCATCAAGAATAATATTGTCAACCTTCTCTTTAAATTCACTCCACATGCCACTTCTAACTACTTCTTGTTTGCTTGTGTGCCCCATACTCTCCATAGTTTCTCTTTCTGTACGAAGTATAAATTTCTTTTCATCACGGGTTGCTTCTCTATGATTATATGTAATAGTATTGTTTAATTTGTATTCTATTATTCTTTCACCATATTCATCTTCAGAAGTATTTTTATTAATAATTAGTTCTTGGTCAGTTTCATTTATTCCTATTGGGATAAGATCACAAACAGTTAATTCACTTGACCATATTACTAATGCTTGACCTCTTAAATTATCTAATGCTTTTTCTAAATTACGTTTTAACATATCTCCAGTTGATAAATACCATTCTTCAACTGTTTGTTGTTGTATATTTGTATATTGACTAAGTTTAGGGATTCTTTCTTTACAGTAGGCAAAGTTATCATTTATCATAGCAAGAGAGAGTAATAATTTGTTTCTTGACAAAAATATGTTATTTTTGTCTTGTACTAGTAAGTCAAGAATTAATAACTCTATTGTTTTTATGTATTCAGCTTTATTGCCACCACCTCTGGTTTCTATTTTTTCTAAAGGCATTTGGTATATTTCAGTTATTGTATACCATGTTTTATCTTTTGTTATATTTAGAAAACGTTCTAATTCTTTTAATTGTGATTGTTTAGCTCTAGTATTATTCTTACATTCTATTGAAAGAATTTTAGTCAGCTCCTTGTATTTATATTTTTTGTTAAGTTCTATTTGTGATGTATTAATTTGTTCTATTATTATATTTCACTCCTTATGTATTTGTGATTTAAAATTATTTTATTGTAATTGATACTATGTTTATGGTGACATGTAAAATACCTCCTTAATAAAATTATAATTTGCCTAATATTAGTATACATCTTTTTGTAACTTATGTCAAGGAATATTTATAAATAATTATTTTATATTTGTTTGGATTTTGTTTAAATTTAATTTCTAAGAGTTTCTAATAGGAAAAATATTTTATCATGAATTTTTAGGTATCGTATGGATCATATGATTGATTCGAATGAATATGTAAAATATACCCCTTTATAAGAAGAGATTTTAATTTGAGATGGTGTGATATAGTGCAAAAGTGTTGTGTAGTAAGGGATTGAGAGGATTGGGTTATTTTATTTTAAGTGGGATTATATTTGATTTTGATAAGATTTATAATAGAATTTATTGGTTTTGATTTGATGTAAATTTTGATCGATAATGTAGTTATTTTTGATTTAATTTGATTGTTTTAATGTATTTTTATATGATTTTTAATGATTATAGATGTGATAAAAGCATTAGTAATAGTAGGTTTATTAGTATTTATGTTAGATTAGTTTTGTGAGCTATATTAGGATTTTATGATTATTTATTGGATTTTTGAAATAGAATTGTTGTGATTGGAATTTGTTGTAAGTATTGTGATGATTGAGTTTTTACGATGAAGTATCGAGTGGGAAAGAGAGTGATTTTTGATTGGAATTGGATAGGAATTATTAATTTAGAAAATAATTTTTAAAATAGTGTAAAATAGTATTGACAAAGTATATTTTCTGTGATTTATTATCGAAATCGAAAAATAAAATTACTGTCGAGGTTAATGTACTATGGGGCATACTGGTAAAAGATGGGAGTGTACTTATGTAATCCTACCGGCCCCTTACCGCATAACTAACACAATATCCTGCTGCTATAGTCCACGACACAAAGACACAAGCACAATAATAGCATGATACAGAGATAAGTTAAGACCACAACAAACGCTACAAACCGCATAGCACAAGGGATACAGGGTTTATTATAGAGTCTATAAAAATATGACACAATGGGAATGAGTAAGATTATTGAATTGAATAGGGTTATATTAATACTCGAAATGTATTTGAGTGTCTTAGAAGGGAAATATGGGCTTGTGATTATAATTGAGTGAATTGGTTGAAGTTGATCCAGTTTATCGTGACGTATAATATCGTTATGAATTAGATATATTATAGATAGATGTTGTCAACAAATCGAAGTCTATAACATGCAGTAAGCTTGTGAAGACTTAACAGGTTACACTTGTAACCTGTAATACTAATATTACTATATTATTATATTACTATATTATAAAACTATCATATACTACCATCGCACCAATTCACTAACATTACAATTCATTACACTAACACTCTAAAACACTCTAAAAATGAATCCTAATCCCAAATTATACCCTAAAATTATACATATTATGAATACTAATCCCTAAATACATATCAAAAACATATACAAAGTGGGGAATAAAACCATAATAAACCTAAATAATTATATAATACCTATTGACAATAATTAAAATTCTGTTATACTTATAAGTAGGAAATAAAAACTAAGGAGATGCTAAAATGTTTTTAAGCGCATATGTCAAAGACAAAGAGACTAAACAATATTCAGTAATGACTCAAGAAGACTATACATCAAAAGAATCCTTCAGAAAAGATTTAGTAAGAAATGGCTACTCAGTAACTAGAATATCAAACAAACGAGACTTAGCTGCTCAGGATCATAATTATGAAAGCTTTACAGAAATGAAGAAAAACTTAGAATTTTATAACGAGAATCCTGAACTATGGAAAAATGAGATAGAACTAATAAAGGAAATTAAAAACATTGAACTCTAAGGAAGCTGAAAAGCTTCTCTTTTTCTTTTTGCTTATAAATCAATAAATAAATAAATCTATATTAGAAATCTATCATATACATTACCTTACACCAATTAAATCAATCAATAAATAACCCTTTACAAACATACTCACATGTGATATAATTAATAGTCACACTATTATATCTAATAACTACACTATGAAAGGAGGGCAGAAGCACATATACACATATTGATAAACCAACTAACAACCAATAAATAATAATTAAAGGAGGTGAGAACTAATGATATTTAATTTGTATCTTTATCATAGTCCTTTTACATGATTATAGTTAATTAAAATTATCACAATAATAATAAAAAAATAATAAAGGAGATCAAATATTGTATTGTAATGTTGGTAAATCATCTAATAAAGACATACCTTTAAAAGTTAAAAGATTATGGAGGAATATGCTAAATAGATGCTATAACCCTTTAAAAGATAAGTATGAATACTATGGAGGAGCCGGAGTAATAGTATCCAATCAATGGTTAGATGAATATGAATTCTATTTAAGTATACAGACATTAAATAATTATAATAAATGGTTAGAAGATGCTGAAGGGATCTATAGTTTAGATAAGGATTTGTTAAGTAAAAATGAAAAGGTATACTCACAAGAAACATGTAGGTTTATTACCCAAGACGAACAATGCCAACTGCATGATGATGTATATAGAATAGAAGTAATAAATAAAAATACTAATGAAGTTAAGATATATAATAGCATGAATAAAGCGGAACAAGATTTAAACATATATAGAAGTGTTATTGGTAGAATAATCAACAATAAACAAAAGAATAAAACTGATTACATATTTAGAAAGTTATCTAATAAAACAAATACAATTAATAATTAGACACTAAATTATTAAGGGAGGTTTAAATCCTCCCTTATCCTATCAACTATATCATTCTCATTATCACACAATAACCTTTTCCCACTGTCCACTCCACGCACACATTTTACCCTAAAATGTTTTTATATTTTACAAACAATTTACTGTATGACACAAAATAAAATTATTAATACTAACATAGCACTCTTTAACCCAAATGGCTTAAAACCCTCTTTCTGTCGCTCTGAGCTAATATTATTATTTTACACTCATTGACTCATTTTTGCTATTGGCATACAATTTGCTGTACTAATACAATTATAATAAATTACATAATATATCTATCTGTATTAGTACACAATAATTACATATAAACACTAAAATAATTATCTATAGATACTATACAAATAGAGATAAAATATATATAATAAGTAGTAGTAAGACATTAATCAATAAGGAGTTGATCAAATTGAAGCAATTATTTTTTCGTGGGATTGGTGGAGATAATGGCGAAGGGAATTATTATACACAAGATATTGAATTTGCTAGACAATTTACTTTTAGTGGTAGAGATTCGGAAATCCTTAAAAAATACATTGATGCTAAATATATCTATACACTAAATCCTTTACCACGGGCTACAAATGAAGATGAAATTGACAACGCAATTATTGAAGCACAAGAAAAAGGGTATAAAGCAATCACAGTCAATGAAGGTCAAAACATGCCGAACTCATTATTTGTATTTGATAAATCTTTGTTAAAATAAATTTATTGGAGGTACAAAAATGAAAAAACTATTTACTATTTTAACTATCTCTTTTACTCTTTTATTATCCAGTGTAGCACTTGCCTCTACTAACTACAAAACAACTAATCAAATTATCCTGCATGTCAATACCTGCAATTATGATCAGTACACAAACTTATACATTAGTGAAGTTATGACAGAAAATGGGGATATCTATGTAATAGAATCATTTGATAATATATCCGGTGAATGGTTAAACGCTACAATAAACAAAGATTATGAAATTATAGACTACACTATAATGGACTAAACAATTAAATCTATAATCCATTTAAGACACTCTAAGCAGTGTCTTTTTTATTTGCTTTATTACTTTAATAGATTTATCTCTAATACCTATCCAATAGCCTTATAACCCTTGTTTTGTTGGTCTGAGCGTATCTTAAACCACATAAACAAAATAAAAATAATTATATATTAACCATTGCAATCTGGCTAAAACTCTATATAATATATAGTAGTTAAATAATTATTAAGGAGTTGTTGAGCAATGGAAAGGATCGAACTAAAAAGACTTGCTAAAAATGCCATTGACCACGAAGACTGGGAACAACTAAACAAACTAGTATTAAAACTAAAGGAATCATTACAACCTGTTGAACGTGTAGGATATAGAGAATCGGACTATACTACATATAAAGGTTTTCAAATTTGGGGTACTGGGAAAAGTTGGACTATTGAAACAACAGAACTTAACCCCGATTCTAAAGAATTTTGGAAATTTAGGAATGAACAAGAAGATTTTAAAACAATGGCACAAGCTAAAAAATGGATAAAAGAAGAAGGTATACAACTAATAGAAGACTTAAAAAAGAAGTAGAAATACTTCTTTTCTTTTCCTTCAAATGCCCATTTTATTGGGGCAAGAATTATATATAATATAGTTGACATATAATATTTGTAAGTGTAATATAATAAATAAGAAATAAAACATCAAAGGAGCGGTACAAATGGAACAAATTATTA
>Ga0209000_1001602_pt1 | contig 13999 bp, 21 predicted proteins | sample RifGroD2_FD_183998 | JGI IMG/M metagenome (GOLD analysis project Ga0209000, IMG submission 183998) | Groundwater microbial communities from Rifle, Colorado, USA - Groundwater D2 (SPAdes) (version 2) | ecosystem: Environmental > Aquatic > Deep subsurface > Groundwater | place: Rifle, Colorado...
AAAAGTTTCTAATCTCATCAAGATTAAGAAGTTCTATTGAATATGGAAATGCTTTATCCTTATCGATTATTTTCTGAATTTTGTTTTTTGCTGTATCACCTCCATCAGTTACAATTAAAACTACAAATGTTTGATTTTTGGACAAGTCTATCCACCAATAAGTAGAAATTCCTTGATATTTATCTTTGATTAATTTTTCAGCTAATTGGTTATACTGCTTGATTTTCTTAAATTCGTTACCTGATTCATATCTAGTAAATTCATTAAAATATATCTTTTTATCATTGAATGTATCAAATGTCACAAATTGGTCTGGTTTTATAATTGGTAAGAATTGAGTTGGTTCATTTTCAAAACTAAGGTTTGTATAATTACTTGCTCTAGAATTAAGAATAATAAAGGTATAAACCCATGATTTGCCTAATGTGTGTTCAATATTCTTAGGTTTTTTCTCGTCAAATAACCAAAAATAATCTTTCTCTAAAAATGAAATTCTATCACCTCTCTTAATCCTATGCTTTTTCTCTAATCTCCTACAACAACGATGTGCCATTTCAATAGAAAGACCTTGAAATTCAAGCAAATGGATTTGTGTTGTGTTCAAGCAGATACAACGTTCTAGATGTGTCAATACTCTTAAATCTCGGTAATAACCCTTTGTATGATTTGTTTGATTCATAATCGTAGACCTCCCCTTGAATATCTGTATATGGCATAGGATATTGAATTAATTTAGAGAGTAATTCTTCATATCTATCTGGGTCAGATACTACGCTAGGAAAGTACATAGATTGAACTTCTATTTCTTCATCCCAATCAAATATTGCTCTGCCCTTTGCTTTCTTAGGGATAAATGCTGCTTTTGAATTACCTAAAACCATATTTGAATTTATTGGGTCTTTAACCCTATATACAAGATTAGCGTCAAACATGGCTTTAAGTTCACTAAAGTTACCTATTTTGCCTAAGCTGTTTGCACTCGGCCTTTGAATTGCACCAATGCTAAAAATACCTTGAGAACGACCTTGATGAAGTAAGCGATTAAATGATTCATAAGCAGGAGAAGTAAACTCAGCCATCTCATCACAAATGACTACAATTGCTGGCATTTTATTACCTAACTTTAAGAATTCAGGAAAATTTCTAGCTCCTGTTTTACTAACAATTGGCGATCTTCTGTCATTCTCATCATTAACTTGTTTTAATAATTTCTCAATATGTTGAGGTTCTTTTGCCCACATAGCACCATACTTTTCAAAATATTTAAATTCTCCTAGTTTTGGATCACATATTACAGGAATTACAGAGGGTTCTTTATCTATGCCTTTTATACTGTTTATAAGTAGCATTGTATAAATGGCAGTATGACTGAAATTTGACTTACCACTTCCCATCATCCCACAAACGAGAAGCGTAAGAATCTCTGCTAAATCCTTTACAATAAATCCATTAATTGAATATCCAAAAGGAATAGGAATCATCATGCCCTTTTTTAAATATGAAGTCGGGTCAAAATTATAAAGATACATTTTTGTTCTGTTTACATTAGATATCGTCATGTGAACAGCCATCCCATGTTGTTCAATTTGGCAATTGCCTGTTTCACCTAAAGCATCTGCAAATGTTTGTTCTAGTTTTTTAAAGTTTTCAAAGTTTAATCCAGCAGGAAGATTAATTACAAAAAACCAAGTTTCATTATTATGTTCATCTAAACTTTTAATCCTTTGGATTACTTCCTTGATACTTTTTGGTCTACCTAGTTTAGTTTGTTCTGCTATATCTTCATCCTTTGGTTTTACAAGATGTCTCTTGATAATTATAGGTCGATAATCTTCTCCATAATGAAACACAATTACATCATAGACTTTTGCAGGAATCCCACCACCACGTTCTTTTCCTTTTTTCCATTGTTTAATTGCAATATCATAAGCATCCAATTTTTTTGACATAAATTCACCTTCTTTATAATGATTATGAATAATTAACAAAAGTGTGTATATACGTTTGCTAAAACATTATTCAAAACGTTTGCCTATACAAACGGTTAACAAGCTAAAAACCGCATGTAGCAAGGATTCTAAAATCAAAGAAGAGAAGGAGGAACAATGTGACGACTGATATTGAATCGTATGAAGGTGGACAGAAGATAATGTTTGGTAAATATTGCGAGTTTGTGACAAAAAGGATAAAGTAAAATAAGGCAACCTATAAATATCCTAAAATAAGGATAAATAAGATTACCTCAATAAAAACATTGTTAAATTAAGAAGATTTATAGGTTATTTTATTAAATGTACTAGATTTGCAGTACATGCGATTACTAATGATGATCCAGATATAATAAATATTGCTCCTATTAAGGCCATGTATATTCAACTCCTTTGGAAAATTATTATGAATTTAATATTTCCAAATGTAAGATGAATTATTCATTATGTTTTAATAAAAAATGTAGCCCTATCGAGCTACATAAATATATTCTACTCTCTTTTCAACCCTCTATCCTCCGCTACATCTATAGTAATTGTCAGCATAATTATCTTTCCCATTGATTTGATTTTTAGTATAGTAGAATATTCCAACAATATGGGACTATTTCTTTAATTTTACAATTTTACATTTAAACTATTTTATCTATATAGACATACTTGTCCACATCAACAAACCTACAATTGTAGACAAGTATATATACTTACAACTGTAGATATATCTACCTACAATCGTATACTTGCAATAGTACACAATGAGTGATAAACTACATTATATTGAAATATCATTTAAGGAGGCATTTATAATGAATGAAATGAATGAGGAAGTAATATTAGGGCTTGATGCAGGAAATTCATACTACAAAACTAGCAAAGGGATAGTTTTAAGAGCAAGAATTAAGTTCAATACTGAGGGTGATGGTCTACTTAAAAGCAATACTCATCTAGTTAAAAAAGATGGTTTAAGTCATCTAGTAGGTGATCCAGAAGGTAAAACATACACAAATCCTGATAAGTACGCTACGACACATTTTGATTTATGTACATTAACTTCAATTGCATTAAGTTTTCCAAATTGTAAAGATATTAAAGTTAAATTAGTTGTTGGTACTCCTGCGGGGTACTATAAACAACACGCAACACTATATTTAGAAAAGTTACGAACTATGGGAGCACAAACAATTAATATCGGTGATGGCAGAGGAAATATTAATATTGAAATCACTGATTCTATTTGCTACATTCAATCTGGAATCACCGATTCTCAAAAAGAAAAATTTGACTATCCCCTATTAGTTTTAGATTTTGGTGGTGGAACTTTAGACGCTTCTTTGTGGCGTAAAGGTGACGATATTAACCCTGAAAATACTGAAGTAATTTTGGATTCAAAAGTTAGTTATACTCAATTTGGTTTCGATCAAATATTAGAACAGATGACAACGACATTTAATTCTAAAAATGGAACAAAATTTAAACCTCATGAATTATTACAATATCTTAAACGATCAGAAATTACTTTGCGAAAACAAAGTTATGATTTACAAAAGACAAAAGATGAAATTCTTATCGACTATATTGACAATGTAATTTCTTCTTTAGGGCAAACATTTGATTTGCAACAAGCATTGGAAACATGTGTCATGGGAGGCCCCGCTGAAATATTATTACCTTATCTCAATATTAAACTAGACAATACAGCAAAATTATCTAGTGAACATCCTCAATTGACTAATGCTTTAGCATATCTTGATGGAGGAAAACAATATTGGGACTTGGATGAGTAATTATGGGTAGCCTAAGAAAATACGTTGGCACAAATCTTAGTTCAAAAAATGATAAAATTCTAATTGATTATGTTAATCAAATTGAAGAGCAAGGAATTTCTAATTCACAGTTGGTTAAAACTTGTTTAAAATTTTATATGGATTATTATCCAAAAAAACTTAAATTAGATGAATTTAATGAGAAAATCACAGATAACATTGTGTCGGGCAATATTAAGGTTTCTGTAAATAGTGTAAATTCAAGGAAAACGAGAAAGAAAAATGAAGTTGTTGTGAATGAGCTTGAATTGATTGAGGAAACTCCTGTGGCCCTTGATAAAAAGAAGGATAGTATTTTTCTTAAAACTATGAATAATCTTATGTCTGAGTAAATTTATAAAAGCACTATCCAGTTAATTTTGGATAGTGCTTATTTTTTCGATTATTAAATTTATCAGACCCAATAACTTATTAACATGTGGATAAAATTTTCTAAACCTACTCCCTGTGGATAATAATTTGTGATATGATACTTAATCAGAAGGAGAAATGTATCAACCTGTCGAATATATAACTCTAACAAATTAACTCAATAAAATGCGAAAACACTCGACCTCTTGCAAAGATCAAGTGTTTTCTAATCTAGCAAATGTTCCACAAAACATTGCTCGACTTCTAAGTTCTTGAGATTATTATAACTAAAGACTTTAAGAAAATCAAGTCTTTGGATAATAAATTAGATTAAGGATTTCAAGTTAGTAGTGTAGGAATATGCTACTAACTTTTTTATTGAGTCGAAATTATCCTAAACTCTAATTGAATAAGTAAATGCAAAACCCACTTATGATGCTGTGTCGGCAAACTCGACATCATAAATGGGTCACAAGGCAAAAGTGTTTTAATCTCTTTTTAAATTATAACACCTTCTGCCTAGCATTGCTACACAATTTTTCAGAAAATGCTAGAAAGTAGTGATTAATTTTTATGATGGATCTTATAATTGAAAATGAATTACCAATTGTTGTTCAACCTACTGTAGTTAATGTTTTTGGTCAGACCCAAGCTGAATTACTATCCCGTTTAAAATATTGGATGAATAGAGCTACAAAATATCGCAATGGTTTCTTATGGGTTTATAAGACATTAGATCAATGGGCTTCTGAATTAAACAAATCAACTAAAACTATTCAAAGAGCAATTAAGGATTTAGAAGATAAGAATGTTCTTATCTCGGAACAATTTGAATCTAAAGATTGGTATCATGGAAAATCCTATAGAATTGATTTAGATGTTTTGTATAAGTTATTAGGTGTTCCTAAACCTGTGGATAAAAAAAGACAAGATGTCCAAGAAGTTGAACAAAATGTCTCAATCATTACACCTAATACAACAATATCTAATAATGTATGTATGGGTTTAGAGGTTGATGAGGAGGAAAAGGAAGAATTTTGGAAGGATGAGATAAAAGATCTAAGTTTATTAAATGTTCTGAAGGATAGTAATATTGATCCAAATTCTTATGAGGGAATTAGTTTGTATAGAATTGCTATGTCTGTTAAAGCAACTAGCGATCAATTAAAAGAAGCTTTACACATTTGTTATAATTCTAAAACATATATTAAAAATATATTCGGATTTGTTAAAAAGATATTACGTGATTTTATTTCAAGCGATAAATCATATTTCGACTATCACTATAGATTATCTTCTGTAAAACAGAGCAAGGTAGATAAATATGAGAAGTTTTATTTATAAAATAACCAAAACTAAGTTTTAAATTGCACCTAAATTGTTAAAATATACTCATTGTAGAACATCCATACAAGTTTTTCACCTTTAATATGGTGAATTCCTCCTGATTTTTGACGATGATGACAACAATTAGATATACTAGATGGAGAAATTTGATACTTTAAAGATGCTTCTATTGTGGAATTGAAAATTTCTCCATCGTTTAAACATATTATTTTTTTGTCTTGAGCGTCATTTAATATTTTAATAATTTCTCCTTCTGTTTTTAAAATATATTCTTCATAGTATATCCAAACCATTTTTTCTTTCGTATCTGGGTGTATTCCTGCTGATTTACATTTACCGATACAACATTTACTTATATCACTATCTCCTATATTGTATTTATTTGATGCTTCGGTTATACTTTCAAATATTTCATTATTAGACAAACATATTATTTTTTTACGTATACTTTTCATTTTTTCTTCGTTGCCATTATAATCACACCACCCCAGTGCCACACTTTGATTGAGATATCTTACAACTGAACTCTTACTTAATTTTAATCTTTGTTTTATTTCTAATGTGCTTTTTATGCCAATGTTCCACAAATTACTAACTTCTTTGACCATACTACTACATGCCCACTCATGACACTTCAACCAATCTATATCTTCTTCTTTAAAATCTAATAACTGAGGTAACTTGCTATTCATAATACTATTTTTTATCCAGTTCATATCTGATTCTCTACAATCTAAAATTATGTAATTTTTAATTTTATTACTTCTAGCTAACCACTCCTTATCGAAGTCATTCTCTTCGGTTTCTTCTAATGACTTATTCCATCTACCTGTTGTACGTTCTTCATAATGCTGATTTCCATGAGTTTCTATAATACAATTTATATTTTCTATATAATTATCATATTTATATTTACCACACCACTTAAAAGTTGTTTTAGTTAACTGGGGTTTAAAAATTTTATTTAACTGTTCCAATACATTTACTACAAACTTTTCTGGATAACTTATACCATCTCCACAACTATTGCAACCAAACCCCTGGCTTACTAAAGTATTAGTAGACGTTTCTTTTTCAAATCCACATTCAGGACATTTCATAGGTATTTTTGTATTTGCATAAACTGTATACTTTAATGCATCTTCTTTATTTATTAAATATTTCACCAAATAAGGATGAGTAATTGAGATAGAATTACATTGATTGCAAGTAATACTACCTACATGTCCATTAGTAAAGTCTTTAATGCGCTTTTGTTCCGATTTGTGTTCAGGATGCTCAAGACATTTAAACCAATACCCTCTTTCCTTTAAGCCATGAGAACCATAAGTAGTGGTTTGGGGACTTAATATTTTTCCATTCTTATCAACATTTAATTCGTAATCCCATCTTAACATTATTAAATCAGCATCTTCTTTAGATAAATTAATATAACACCATTCATAAAAAGAAGTGTATTTTTTGTATCCATTTTGTGCACATTTTACACAATAGTATTTACCATCTTCTTTTACATATTTATTATAGAATTGCCATGCTGTATTTTCCAATATCTCGCCACAACCATCACATTCAATATCAACTAAAACCATAGATTTATCAGATAAATCTTCAACTTTTACTATTATTTTTGTTCCTCTTTTTACAATTAATTTTTTTCTCCTATTCATTATTTTGGGTATATCATAACCTTTATTTTCAAATAATGTAATAGTTTTTGGATTTAATTCAACTTCAACTTCTTTTGTAATTAACATATCCTAACCTCCTTCTTATATTATATCTCTCCACTAACATTATACCATAAATTACATCTTATGTCAAACAAATATTTATTTATTAATTTAATAATCTCAAAGAAGGATGCCTTTCAGCACCCTCTCTAATATTAATTCTCATTCTCTATTCAAACAATTTAACAGTATTCTTAAAAATTCCTGCCATATCATTTGAATATCCAAATCTATCTTGATTTTTATCAATACTAGTCAATATATTACCATCATTATGTCTCATAGTTGAGGCTTTCCAATCACATATCATTTCAATTATATCAATCAAATCCATGTCTTTTATTCCATTAGGCCAATGTTCCGCATGGTGACGATTCTTAGCATAATGATGATCTAATGCTATTTTCAAATCTTTGAGAGTCTGATTGCTTTCTTCGCTACCATATGTGCTTCCTGGTAATTTTGAATTATATTGAGCAAAAATATCTGCCTCTATATCCTCTAATTTAGAATTATCATGATTTATTGCTCTTTCCGCTAAAGATTGAATTACTTGATTTATTAATTTACTTACCAGTTGTTTGTGTTTATATGTTTCACACATACTTTCATATTTTGTCATTGTATTTTCCTCCTAAATTATTTTAACATCCGTTAGGGCAAGCCAAATATCTTTCTATTATTCTACCATCTTCATATTCAATAAACTCTTTTAATGGATTTCTACATTCATGACATATTCCCTCTTGATTACAATATTTTTCGCTCTCAGAATTAAGATAATCAAAAATTGCACTTTCATTAAAAAGTGTAGTATAAGGGACTTTATTATTAAGAACCATTAACCACTCTAAACTTTCTACGTCATACTCAAGGAAATCTGCTATATCATTGCTACATTTATTATTTTTTAATAAATCATCTGATACATCCTCATTAATATTATTTTTTAATGATTGATTATACATATAATCTGCATAATCATTGCATGGGAAATTACAAGAACTATTCTTCGCTCTATCACACATATTACACATTTTATGTATTTCTTTATAGTTTTCTTTCATTTATTTCTCCTTTTATGATTACTACACTTATTATCTTAAATATTTGGCAAATAGTAATCAACAATATATCTTACTGCTTCTTCTAATGTTTCACATCTCTTAGTAATACATAATTCCATCCAAGGATGAGATTTATTTTTTTTAAGCATTTAAATATTAGGAATTATAACACTCTTCCAATGTTTTTCTGTTCGTATTTGACTTAAAACTTGTGGTGAAATATTATATTTACTTGTAATTTCTTTAGTAGTAAAACCTTGTTGTAACATCTTTTTAATTTCTATTACTATATCATTTGTTAATTTTGTTGCAGGATTATTTTCTCCAATTGTTTTTTTTGCTTATTTTCTCTTTTTGTTCCTTTGGTAATTTTTTACCCTTTTGACTATCGCTCATTTTTTGTTTTGATTTCATCGAATGCTTAAAATTACTTTTAATTTTACTTTTTGATATTTTTATATTGTGTTCTTCGGAATAAATTCTTCCTTTAAACGATATACTCATTTGTTGTTTTGTTTTATCAGTGTGTTTTCTACTAAACATTACTGATTCACCACCATGAGATATATTATAATAATCTTTACTTTCAACTGCATTATGATTTTTAATAAATTCTATTTCTAAGTTATTTAATTCTTCTTGAGAATAAACAATAGCAATAATTTCACGGCAAAAATTTTCTTTCCCGTATTTATTAATCGCGTTTTTTAAATATGTACCACTACCAAAATAAGACTTCCACATTGAATTAGTATCAAATACTTTTTGCCCTATATATTTCTTACCATTAATCATATTAGTTGTAATATAAATAAAACCATGAGGATCAATTATTTTTTCTCTAAATAAATTATTTTCTTTCAATATAAATTCCCCTGATCAAACATATTACAAAGCAATTCAATAACATCATCTAATGTATCGCAATAATTACTAATGCAACAATTAATATGAGGACTCCAATGTCTACCTTGTTCTCCAAACGCTATTACTGGTTTACCTAATTCTTTAAATCTTGTTAATTCAAATATTGTTCCAGGTGAGAAGTCTATATCATTAATGCAAACTACACAAATATCTGATTTATTAATGTAATAATTATTTTGGTCTACAATGATTTTTTCAGAATATGTATGATTAATTTCTTTTAAGAATGTTTTCACAGGATTAAAAGTTTGAACATCATTGTCGTCTGCCCATTCGTCTAATTTTTCTCTCCATTCACTTGCTTTATGCAATTCATTATTCCTATGATAATGGGTCATGCAACTAGCTTCATAAATTAACATTTAAATCTCTCCAATCTTTTCTAAAATATATTTAACACAAGTATCAAAATCATAATTACTAACCATATAATCAACTTCGTTGTTAACTATGTCATATGTGAATTTTTCTTCATCGTCTGATTTCCTTCTATTCCATTCAGATTCATCGAAATCAGACCTATTAATACATCTTTGTTTTCTAATTGGTTCATTTACATCAATAAAAAATGAAATTACATTTTCTTTAAAATGTTTCTTGATCTCGATTAATCCAAGAATATCGAGAACGACTATGTAACTATGCTTTGATAAATCAATACTGTCACAATGTAAACCATAATACCAAACATCAGGAACATTATTTACTAAGGTATTATATTTCCTACATTCAATAAATTCATTTTGTACAATCATGTCTTCAAATTGTTTTTTTGTAATAAAATGATATGGATTATTTTCTGATTCCGATGGACGCATAGGGCGTGATGTATGTGATATTACCATTTTGTAGTTATAATTGTCTGATATGTATTTCTGAATTGAGTCTTTCCCTGATGCTGAAAATCCTGCAAGGACAACAATCTTATTCAATTATCTATTCACCTTCCCACAAGAATTTTTCTCATTACAATATCCCAATACTTCACATTTTACTTTTGCATAACTTATAATTTTTAACCATTCACTATCCAGATCGCTAACAACACTTTTTAATTCTTTAATAAATTTTCTAAATTCCCAATATGCCCTAGTACATTCTCTAACTTCAACCATATGTAAAATTGCTCTTGCATTAATTTTTAAAACCATTTTACTTTCCATGCCTAATGGTAAAATATTAGCAATGTCTTCCTTTGGAATTCCTAAATTTTCTAATCTCTTGTAAGCATTTTGAATGTCCCATATAGTATTATTATATATTTCTAAGGCTAAATCATTTTTTACAATTGATTCAGGAGTAATATAATCGAACTCTCCATATTTAATATATCTGGTACTGGCTTGTAGTCTAGAAGTCCCAGATATATGGGTATAAATTTCACGGATAACTCTGGCAGAATATCCACTTATTTGTAAAGTAACATCTGCGTACTCTAAAACTCTTCCATGATTTGATTCAATACAGTCAATTCCTATTTGTGGCGAAGGAGTTGAATCCCAACAGTAACTAGCGCATTCTCCCATAAGTGATAGTGGATTTTGTGTATAATTGATTACTTTAATCAATATAATCTTCCTCTCTTAATTTAAAATTTAATCTTGTCATACTTACCTTTAAACCTATAAACGCATACATTTTTAAAACTATTACATTGTTCACATCGTCTTTCATAAAATAATAAAGGGTTCATACAGGTTGTTTTATTACCAATTGACTTGAATCCGTTTTTTAATACTTCCATCTCAATATCAGAAATTTCCTCCTGATTATCTTCTTGGTCTTTATTACTTTTTAACTCTTCTTCATTTGCTAATTCTGATTCATATTCTTCTAAGTTTTTTAAGATATTACCATTAATATCTTTTAACTCAGAATCATCTAATGAAAATTTAATACAATAATATTCGTTCTGATTCTTATGGTTTCGCTTAGTAATTATTGCAATAGTATTTCGATATTCATCTATAATTCCCTTATAGATAATGTTTTCTCCAATATCAAAAGAATATTTAAATTTAGATGGTTCACTAGTTTCTTTATATTTATCTTGCTTCTTAGACTTGCTTGATGTTTGACTAAGTAAAGATTTAGATTTTACTTTTGCCATAATTTTCACCACCTCTCTACAATAAACATTATATATTAATTCATTTACATAGTCAAATAAAATAATTATTTATGTATTCATAACTCAATACTGAGGAAACCCGATAGTCCTATCATCGACCCAAGTATCCCCCAAAGGTAAGCTAACACATATAAATCCTTCATTGCTTCTGTACAATATTAAAATGTGTTCACAATCTTCATGTGGACTAATCTCCCATTTTTCAAAACATAAATTAATATTTTCATTAATGGTCAATACATATCCATCCCAATAATCAGTATCAGATTTTTCAATTTCTATATCGTTTATTATTACATCTAATTTTACTCCAATTTCACCTTCTGTATTAGAAGATTCTATTTTAATTTGCTTGTTAAGAGTTTTACAATTAAACCATTCCAAATCAAATTCTTGCATTGTGTATTCCTCCTCTAATTTTACCTCTCTCAGACTTCACAAACCAATCCTTAACACAATTCCACCATAACAAAATTACAACTCATCCTACACACCATTCTGTCGCTCTCAAGCCATTTCTACTTCAATAAGTCAGGCTCATTTAACAAGTCATATGCGACCTTGATAATTTGTCTTAAAATAATATCACATTCTTCAAAATCTTTACCTTCAAAATCTGTGATTAAAAATTCCATCATTCTTTCATAATGTTTTGATTCTAATTCTTTGGTTGTTAAAATTTCTTTGTTTGATATATTTACATTATTTCTCATTTTATCATTCTCCTTTTAAATTTTATTTCATTAATATGTGGCAAAGTGAAATAATAATTATATTTTATATTACTTATTTAACTTTAGATACTTTATATTTTAAACAATTAAGACTATTGCATTGTACATCTTGATTTAACCAACAAACATTCATATAATCATAATCCAAATTTTCTAATCCTAAACATAAAGCAATTGAATTTGCTTGATTATGTATACATTCGATAATATTACATTGTTTATACATAATAAAATAAAATAAAATAACCTCCTACCAACTCTTATAATCAGTGAAATCAATTACAATATCACACTCAGGACATACTCCTTTATATGTAGAACCTATTCCATCCCCATATTCAAACAATAGTAAATGCCTTTTGTCTTTATCACATTCAGCATAAATTCCTTGTGGATTCATTTTATCTGTCTTACCAATATAAATATAACCTTTTCTAATCAATCTCTTCTGTGCTTCTTTATCATATTGATCAGCTTGAAGTTGTGTAATTTGATTTTGAATTTCTTTAATATATGATTTACGTATGTCTCTTTTAATTTCTAATCCAAGAATATCTTTTCTAATATTATCTAACTCTTGATTAGATGATTCTAATTGATCTTGTAATTGAGTAATTTGAATATTTATATCAAGCATTTTATTTCACTCCTTAATAATTATTTTATGATTTATGATTTAATAACTTTTAATTCCAATGCTACATGTTGCTCTCTTCCCATAACATGATATTTATTGATATCAACTACTTTGTAATTTTTAATGCTTCCTTTAATAGTGATTTGATCATTGAGTTCATAATTTGGATTATTAGAGGTGTATGCTGTTACTATCTCATCTTTGGAGTTATAGAGTAAAATATCTATAATTAAATTCCCTCCTTATCTAAATCTAACAATCCATCTTCGTCTTTTCTTTTACAGGAATAGCAAATGTTTTTATTACATTCTGTACGATATGATCTTGATTGAGGTTCTTTACATTCATAGCAAGATAATTGAGTAGATTTAATACCATCTGGGATTACGCTTCTTCCTGATAGATAATTATATTTCATATTTTGTTGATTACTCCTTTATTAATAAATTTTATAGATTAAATAACTTCAAATTCGTTATGATAGTATATTTCTGCCAATCCTCTTCTGGCATCTATTTCAGATAGTTTGTATTCATTCATGAATTCTTCAACTAATTTGTAGTTGAATTTATACATTGCTTGAAGAATGTAGTTTTCCTTGTTTGTGATCATTTTGATTTATTCCACCTTTCCTTTTAAGTTTATCTTTTAAACCTACAGAAAACCATTATCTTTTATTAAATCATGAATATGCTCTAAATAATTAATAATTTTACCATTATCCTCTGCATATTCAATTTCACTTCTCGTACTACTCCCTATGTATCCATCTTTATTGATTACATAAATCTCATCTGCCATATCAATTTTTCTCTTATGCATATCGTCTAACATAATTTTTATATCCTCTGTAAGAACCGTTTGATAATCTCCATCGGCATGACCAAATAATCCAACTGAGATAACTATATTGCCTTGAAGTGTCAATTCTTTTTGTGCTTTAAGAAATTCATCTTTAAATTTTGTACTGCCACATAGAGTAATTACTTTGTATTTGTTTTTAATATGTTTCTCTTTATGATGGCATGCATTACAAATATATGCTTGGAAATATGAATCCCAATAAGATAAATAACCACATTTTTCACATTGTTTAATTTGTTCCAAATATATTACTCCTTTCAATATACGAGCAAATAGGTTTTTCGAATGATTATTCTTTCTCCTCTTTATATATTTTTATCAATTCTTCTCTGCAATATTTACAAGACTTTTCTAGTTGAAACATTCCCAACAACGCAATCCAGATCCACAATCGTTA
>Ga0209000_1001607_pt1 | contig 13967 bp, 12 predicted proteins | sample RifGroD2_FD_183998 | JGI IMG/M metagenome (GOLD analysis project Ga0209000, IMG submission 183998) | Groundwater microbial communities from Rifle, Colorado, USA - Groundwater D2 (SPAdes) (version 2) | ecosystem: Environmental > Aquatic > Deep subsurface > Groundwater | place: Rifle, Colorado...
TAATAAAAATTTGCGTTATTTATTGAAAATATTAAGTACTGTAACAGTTATCAAAATTTATAAATTATTTGGAGGTGTTTTATAATAGAACTAATCTATATTATTATTGATAAAGAAAAATTCCCTAGAAGGTATTAATTTTATGAGTTTCAATTACGAACAAGAAATAGATGAATTTCAAAAAGAGCTGGACGAATTTCCACAATATTTATGCAGAATGTGCGGAAGATGCTGCAAATCAATAGCAACATCTGATTCGCATGAAGAACTTGAAAAGCTTGCAGAACTTGGCAATCTGGAAGCAAAAGTGTTTATGGATATTTTCAAACGTTTTCCTTCAATAGATGAAGCTAGAAAAGTTGTTCCGGAACAAGTGGAGCAGGTTCTTAGCGAATTAAGCCAAAAAGAAGGATTTGATATGAGTAAGGTATCTTTTTATTACTGTCCTCATATTACAGAAGAAAATTTATGTTCAATGCACGGGAATAGACCTACTGTTTGCAGCAGAGCGCCGCACCATGGCTGGTCTTGTATGCCCCCTGGCTGTGGTTTTGAAGGTTGGCAATTTGAACTTAGAGAAAAATATAAAAAAATGACACGCAGGTTAAAAGAGCACTTAACTGCAATAGAAGCGATCTCGGAAGATGGAAAAGTTCCCGGAAAAGAAATGACTATTGAGGAATTAAGAAAAGTTATTGAAGAAAAAATCAAACCATGGAGCAAATTCGGTTCCATGTTCTGGTAATTACATTAATGCAGGTAATACAAAATAAACTATGTCAGATGCAGTAAAAAGAATACAAGAATTATTAAAACTCCCGCAAAAATTATGTAAAATGTGCGGAAGCTGTTGTCATATAGCAACATTTAAGGGTGGATTATCTTACGAGCAGATATTGGAACTCATCGCCGATCCTGAATCTGATCCTATACAGGTAGATGGAGCCAAAGATTTCCTCACAATATTTGCACCTTATGACTCACACGATACAGTTAAAAAAATTGCTCCTGAATTTTTCGAAAAAGTAATGAAACAAGTGGGCAAACCAAACATGTCTTTCTTTAGATGCAGATATATCGGGAAACATGGAGGATGCTTAATCCACGAAGACCGTCCTCTATTATGCAGAATGTATCCTGTACCACATGAAAGAACTTTATTTTTCCCAGGATGCGGATTTGAAGAACAGAGCATCGCAAATTGGAATGAAATTAAAGAAATCGTAAAAGAAGTAGAAGAAAGACATAATAAGTCTCTTAATACTTAAAAAATTTTTTATTTTTTATAGAAAAACCAGTCTGCATATAAAAAGCGCGGCTAACATTCCTGCTATATCAGCAACAAGTCCGGCAATTAAAGCATGTCTTATTTTTGAAATTCCAACTGATCCAAAATATACAGCTATTACATAAAGAGTGGTTTCTGAACTGCCTGTCATTACCGCAGCCAGTCTTGCCATATAAGAATCGCCTCCATACTGGTTAGCAATCTCTGTAGTTATTCCAAGAGCTCCACTTCCTGACAAAGGTCTTATAATTGCAAGCGGCAGTATGTCAGCAGGCATTCCTATTAAATTTAAAGCTGGAGCTAGCACATGCGCAAGAAATTCTATAGCTCCAGAAGCTCTAAACATTCCAATAGCAACAAGAATGCCTACAAGATAAGGAATAATCTTAACTCCTATACTAAAACCTTCTTTTGCTCCGTCTATAAATGTGTCATAAAGAGGAATTTTTTTATATAAGGCTGCTCCTAGAAAAGTCAAAAGCATTACAGGCAAAATCCATAAAGAAAAAACGTTTACTGCGTGTGCAATAAAGTGTTTTGCTATTTGTAATGTTTGGATTAATAGTTCTGTCAAGGGATTTGTCCTTTATTACTGATTTATATGTGTACTGTCATTCTGAGGGCTTTATCCCGAAGAATCTGTACATTGTGAGATAGATTCTTCGCTTCTCTCAGAATGACAACTGGTTGTTTCAAATCCTTCATACTTTTCTGTTCTAAAAAATGGCAATTTCTCAAGAATTTTTACAACAATTACAGCAGAAATCAAGGCGATTAAGGTTGAAATAAAAGTGGGACCAATTATTACAGTTGGGTTTTTTGCCCCAGCCGCTGCGAGTACTGCAATAATAGAAGCAGGCACAAGCTGAACGCCCGCTGTATTAATAGCCAAAAATGTACACATAGCATTAGACGCGACTTTTTTTGACGGATTAAGTTTTTGCATTTCACTCATGGCTTTTATTCCGATAGGAGTTGCCGCATTTGTAACCCCAAGAGCATTTGCAGTAAAATTCATCGCAACATGCCCAATTGCAGGATGATCCGGCGGGATATCAGAAAAAAGTCTTTTTGTAATGGGTTTAATAAGCTTTGAAATAAGTGAAACTATGCCGGATTTTTCTGCAAGCTTCATCATTCCTAGCCAAAAAGCCATAACTCCTATTAGAGATATGGAAATTTCTACGGCAAGTTTTGAAGAATCAACTATAGATTGAACTACCGCGTCAATTCTTCCGTTAATCCCGCCTATAATTATTGCTGCCAGTATAAAGAAAAACCAGATGTATCCGAGCATAAAATAAATCCTTGATAAATTAAGATTTCCTATTTATGATTTAAACTAAACCAAGATTTGTTTTTGGATTTATTATAACCTAAAATAACTGAAGGGTAACACTATACCAAAAACAGGAATCATTGATTTAAACGGGTGTCAAGATAAATAACATTCTACAGAAATTTGAAGAAAAAGGTAAGTGCTTAATGATAAAAGCTGCTATTGTTGGATCAACTGGTTATGCAGGAGAAGAATTAACGAGAATACTGCTTCAGCACCCTGAAGTAGAAATTTCTCATGTGACTTCTCATTCCTTTACAGATCAAAGATATGATGGCGTTTACCATAATTTTAATAAAAGATTTGATAATATATGTGAAGAAGAGAACATTGAAAAACTTGCAAACAACTCTGATGTAATCTTTATAGCACTTCCTCATGGCATAGCCTCATCTAAAATAACAAAAGAAATCCTCAATAAAGCAAAAATTATTGATATAGGTGCTGATTTCAGACTCAAAGACAAAAATATTTATGAAGAATGGTATAAAACAGGACATGAAAGTCCGGAACTGCTCGAAGAAAGCGTTTATGGTCTTTGTGAATGGAAAAGAAACGAGATTAAAAACGCAAGATTAATTGCAAATCCCGGATGCTTCACTACTTGCAGTATATTAAGCCTCTCACCGCTTGTAAAAGAAAATTTAATAGACTTAAATTCAATTATAATTGACGCAAAATCAGGTGTTACAGGCGCAGGACGAACTCTTGATATAGGAACGCACTTTACCGAGTGCAATGAAACAACAAAAGCTTACAAAATAGCAAGCCATAGACATACTCCCGAGATCGAGCAGGAATTAGGCACACTTGCAGGACAGAAAATCCAAATATCCTTTACCCCTCATCTTATACCGATGCAAAGGGGCATTCTAGCAACATGTTATGCTAATTTAAAGGATTCTTCAGTTACTTATGCAGAAATAAAAGAAGTTTACAGAAAATATTATGAAAACGAATATTTTATAAGACTTACTGAAAAAGGGGTTTTCCCGGAAACAAAATGGGTAAGGAATTCGAATTACTGCGATATTGGATTTGCAATAGACCGAAGAACAAACAGAATAATTATAGTTGGGGCTATAGATAATCTAATAAAAGGTGCAGCAGGTCAAGCAATACAAAACATGAACATAATTTTCGGTATAGACGAGAAGACAGGACTTGAGAATATCCCTATATCGCTTTAATTAAGAAAAAAAGGTGTATATTTATGAATGAATTATGCATTCAGGAAAATATTATAAAAGAAATAGTAGGTGGCATTACTGCTCCAAAAGGATTTAGCGCAACAGGCGAGCATATTGGTCTTAAGAAAAAGAAAAAAGACCTTGCTATTATAATTAGTGACCTCCCTGCAACTGCTTCAGGAGTTTTTACAAAAAATTTAGTAAAAGCTGCACCTGTTTTATGGAATCAGCAAATTGTTAACAACAAAGTCAGAGGAATCGTTGTTAACAGTGGCAATGCAAATGCCTGTACAGGTGAATTAGGTTTTAAACATACAGAAATAATGGCACAAACCCTTGCAGAATGTATCAATGCGTCTAAAGAAGAAATAATTGTATCTTCAACAGGGGTAATTGGAGTTCATTTGCCTATTGAAAAAATAGTGATTGGCATTAAAACCGTAGTGTCAAGCTTGGAAACAACAAGAGAAGCCGCAAAAAGAGCCGCAGAAGGAATTATAACTACTGATACATATACAAAAGAAATTGCTATTGAAGTTGAAATTGACGAAAAACCTGTTAGAATTGCAGGAATGGCAAAAGGTTCAGGAATGATTCACCCGAATATGGCAACTATGCTTTCTTTTGTTACAACAGATGCGAATATTTCAAAAGAAATGCTCGATAAGACTTTAAATGATAGTGTGGAAGACACCTATAATATGATTTCCGTTGACGGGGATACAAGTACAAACGATATGGTAATAGTTTTAGCAAACGGAATGGCACAAAATACCCCAATAACAAAAGAAAATGAAAATTATTGTAGATTTAAATCTGCTCTTGATTATGTAAATAAATATCTTGCAAAGCAAATTGTAAACGATGGAGAAGGCGTTACAAAGGTATTGGAAGTCATCATAAAAGGTGCATCGACAAAAGAAGATGCTCGAAAAATAGCAAAATCCATAATTTGCTCAAATCTGGTAAAAACAGCTTTTTTCGGAGAAGATGCAAACTGGGGAAGAATTCTTTGTGCGGCGGGTTATTCAGGGGCAAGTTTTAATCCTGAAAAGACCAGCATAAGTTTTTCCAGCTTAGGCGGCGAAATTTTGCTTTTTACAAATGGAGAACCTATAAAATTCGATGAGGATAAAGCACTTCAGATACTAAAAGAAAGAAAAATACAAATTTTAATTTCTTTACAGGACGGAAACGAAGGAGCAACAGCATGGGGCTGCGATTTGAGCTATGAATATGTAAAAATTAACGGAGAATATAGGACATAAATTGTTAATTTTCCTGTCACCCTGAAACAAGTTCAGGGTCTATCCAACAATGGACAGATGCTGAACTTGTTTCAGCATGACATATTAAAAAAATGAGGATAAATTTAAAAGATGCAAAAATATATTGATAAAACAAAAATTTTAATCGAGGCATTGCCTTATATAAAGTGTTTTTCAGGCAAAACTGTCGTTATAAAGTATGGCGGGAGCGCAATGCTAAACGATGAACTTAAAAAATCAGTTTTACAAGATATAGTTTTGATGAAATTAGTTGGTATGTCTCCAGTCATAGTGCATGGAGGCGGACCTGAAATCAACAAAATGCTCAAACAGATTAATAAACAATCAGAATTTATAAACGGACTCAGGGTTACCGACGAAGAAACCATGGAAATAGTTGAAATGGTACTTTCAGGTAAAGTAAATAAAGATATTGTTACTAATATTCAAACTCAGGGATTCAATGCAGTAGGAATAAGCGGAAAAGACGGAAATATACTTAAAGCCAAGAAAAAACTTATAGATGGACAAGATGCCGGCTTCATCGGCGAAATTGTCGAAGTAAACGCTAATTTGATCAAAATATTAATTCAAAACGATTTTATTCCGGTAATTGCACCAACAGGAATGGGAGAAGACGGCAACACATACAATATTAATGCGGATTATGCAGCTTCTGCCATAGCAGGTGCACTGGAAGCAGAAAAACTTGTTTTCCTAACCGACATATCAGGTGTATTAAGAGATGTAAACGATAATGAATCTATTATTTCCAGTATAACTGTATCTGAAGCTAAAAAATTAATACAGGATGGCACAATTTCAGGAGGAATGATTCCAAAAGTCGACTGCTGCATTGAAGGTGTAGAAAAAGGAGTAAAGACTGTCCACATACTCGATGGTCGAGTAGAGCACAGTCTTTTACTGGAAATTTTTACCGACACAGGCATCGGTACTATGATTAACAAGAATTAACTATTTTTAAGCTCTTTTTTCATTCTTTTAAATACATCGAATGGTTTAACGCCATTTGGAACGACTTCTGCCTCATATCCTAATTTTGTTAAAGCTTCTTTAAGAATTGCGTCCATTGAATGCAGTTTCTGACTTATAAGAAGAACAACACCATTTTTATTTTTTTCACCTGCGATTATATGTCCATCTTTGTCTCCATATTTAGATATCGCATCTTTTGCTTTTTCTTCAATTTCGAGATAAATCTGCGGTTTTCCATTTGGAACAGTACTTACAGCCTTTAAATTGTGTTTTGCACAAATATATCCATTAAATCCTAAATTTTGATTTCTTCCTACTTCCATAAAATTATCCTCATTCTTAATAAATTAAATTTAATGTACAATTATTTAAAACTCCTGATATAAAAAATTGATAGAAAAAGAAAAAAACATTACGAAATATTAAATTGAATTTATATAATATATTTTTCAAGAAAGTCTAAAAATCGATGAAAGCTTATATATTACTGGAAGATGGCACAATTTTTGAAGGGATTTCCTGCGGGGCAGACAAGACTACTTTGGGGGAAATTTGCTTTAATACCGGAATGACAGGTTACCAAGAAATACTTACTGACCCGTCTTATGCAGGGCAAACTGTTGTAATGACTTATCCTATTATCGGAAATTATGGAATCTCTAATGAAGATGTAGAGTCAAGCAAAATTCAGGTTCAAGGTTTTATTGTGAAAGAACTTTGCGAGATTGAAAATAATTGGAAAAGTACTAAAAATCTTTCAGACTATTTGAAAGAACAAAATATACCATGTGTTTCAGGTGTGGATACAAGGATGTTGACTAAAAAAATCCGAACAATAGGCGCTATGAATTGTTTAATAACAACACAGGAAATTACAGAAGATCTTAAACAGCAGTTAAAGCAACATAAATTCCCAGCTGATGTTGTTAAGCAAGTTTCTTGTGAAGATAAAAACACAATAAAAGGCATTGGACGTAAAATCGGACTTATCGATCTCGGTGTTAAAAACGGAATAATAAAACACCTTTCACAACTTGGCTGCGAAGTTCATGTTTTTCCTTATAATGTTGAGTCTAAAACTTTATTAAGCTCTGAATTTAATGCCGTATTGCTCTCTAATGGTCCAGGCGATCCACAGGATGTAAAAGAATCAATACAAACAACAAAAGAACTTATAGGCAAAATTCCTTTATACGGAATTTGTTTGGGGCATCAGATTTTAGCACTTGCATTGGGCGCAAATACCTATAAACTAAAATTCGGACACAGAGGAAGCAATCATCCTGTTATTGATTTAAGGACAAATAAAGTTTATATGACTGCTCAAAACCATGGCTATGCGGTTTCAAAAGAAAATTTGCCCGAAAATATTCAAATTACGCATTTAAACGTGAATGATGAAACTGTAGAAGGTTTTTGCAGTCCTGAATTAAACATAAACACAGTCCAGTTTCACCCGGAAGCGGGTCCAGGACCGCTTGATGCAAATATTATTTTCAGTGAGTGGATAGAAAGATTAGATTAAAAAATGCCAAAAAATAATTCATTAAATAAAATATTAGTAATAGGTTCCGGTCCGATAATTATAGGACAAGCAGCTGAATTTGATTATGCCGGAACTCAAGCATGTAAAGCACTTAAAGAAGACGGATTTGAGGTAATTTTAGTCAATAGCAATCCTGCAACAATCATGACGGATGATAATATAGCAGATAGAGTTTATATACAGCCGCTTACAGTTAATGCGCTCAATTATATTATAGAAAAAGAAAGACCTGAAGGACTTCTCCCAACAATGGGAGGTCAAACAGGCTTGAATCTTGCTATCGAATTGCAGGAAGCCGGTGTCCTGGATAAATTCAATGTTAAGCTCCTTGGCACATCTTTAGATACGATCAGAAAAGCCGAGGACAGGGAATGCTTCAAGAAGCTTATGGAAGAAATCGGCGAACCAATTCCCCCAAGTACTATTGTTGATAATATTCAAGATGGGCTTGAATTTGCGGAAAAAATTGGATATCCGATAATTGTCAGACCTGCATATACACTCGGCGGAACTGGCGGCGGTATTGCATCCAATCCCTATGAATTAAAAGAAATACTGCACACAGGACTTCTTCACAGCCGAATTAATCAGGTTTTGCTCGAAAAAAGCATTGCCGGCTGGAAAGAAATTGAATACGAAGTAATGAGGGACTCAAATGACACCTGCATAGTCATTTGTAATATGGAAAATCTTGATCCTGTCGGAATTCATACAGGTGATAGCATTGTTGTCGTACCTTCACAAACTTTAAGAGATGAAGAATACCAAATGTTGAGATCTTCTGCCATAAAAATTATCAAAGCTTTAAAAATAGAAGGCGGTTGCAACGTACAATTCGGACTAAACCCAGAAAGCTTAGAATATTGTGTAATTGAAGTAAACCCGAGAGTTAGCAGATCATCCGCACTTGCTTCAAAAGCAGCCGGTTATCCTATTGCTAAAATTGCTACAAAAATTGCAGTCGGGTTCAACCTGCACGAAATACCCAACTATGTTACCAGAAAAACAAAAGCCTCTTTTGAACCTTCACTTGATTATATTGTCGTTAAAATACCCAAATGGCCTTATGATAAATTCTCTTATGCTAATAGAACTCTTGGAACACAAATGAAAGCTACCGGAGAAGTTATGGCTATAGATAGAACATTCGAAAGTTCTTTATTGAAAGCAGTAATCTCACTTGAGGGAAACGAAACAGGATTAAGAAAGCCTCATATAACAATGCTCTCAAAAGATGATTTACTGAGAAGACTTCAAATTTGTGATGATGAGAGGATTTTTATTGTCGCAGAAGCTTTAAGAAAAGGGATTTCCGTTAACAGAATAAATATTATTACCAGAATCGATAAATGGTTCCTTAATAAAATAAACAACATCATAGCAATGGAAAACAGGCTTCAAACTGAACCAATGAGCATAGAACTGCTTAAAAAAGCAGAATCAATGGGTTTTACTGACTACGAGGTAAGAGATTTATCTAAAGAATCACTTGCAAAACTTGACACACTGAGAAGAGCCCATAATTTATATTCTGTTTACAAAATGGTAGACACTTGCGCGGCAGAATTTGAGTCCTATACTCCTTATTATTATTCGACTTTTGAAGATGAAGAAGAAAATATAATCAGTAAAAATGAGAAGGTTATTGTAATAGGATCAGGTCCGATAAGAATTGGGCAGGGAATTGAATTTGACTATTGTTCAGTTCACGCTGTATGGGCTATTCAAAAGGCAGGGTATGAGTCAATAATTATTAATAATAACCCTGAAACGGTAAGTACTGATTTTGACACCTCTGATAAACTTTATTTTGAACCATTATTTATTGAAGACGTTTTCAACGTTATAAGAAAAGAAATGCCAAAAGGTGTAATAGTTCAATTTGGCGGGCAAACTGCTATTAATCTTGCGCCAAAACTCTTAACCAGAGGAGTTCAAATACTTGGAACTTCTGTTGAATCAATCGATATGGCAGAAGACAGGGAGCTTTTTGAAAAGCTCCTGACCGAGCTAAAAATACCCCAACCCAAAGGTGCAGCTGTAACTACCCTCAGGGAAGCCATTATCACCGCTAACGAGATAGGATATCCTGTACTCGTAAGACCTTCTTATGTCATAGGAGGAAGAGCCATGCAGATAGTTTATTCTGACCAAGAGCTTACAAAATACGTAAAAGAAGCTGTAGCTCTTTCTAATGAACATCCTATACTCATTGATCAGTACATAAATGGAAAAGAAATTGAAGTTGACGCAATTTCTGACAAAGAAGATATCCTAATCCCCGGAATAATGGAACATATAGAAAGAACTGGTGTTCATTCAGGCGACAGTTTCTGCGTGTATCCAACGCAAACCCTTACACAAGAAGTAATTGGCAAAATTATTTGCTATACAAAAAAACTTGCAAAGGCTTTGCAGGTGATTGGGCTTATGAATATCCAATATGTTGTTAAGGGCGATGATGTTTTTGTAATTGAAGTCAACCCGAGAGCCTCAAGAACTGTGCCGATTCTTAGCAAAGTAACAAAAATACCAATGGTAAACATTGCAATTCAGGTTATTCTCGGAGAAAAACTTAAAGATTTAAACTACGGAATAGGATTATTGCCTAACTCAAGTCTTGTTGCTGTTAAAGCGCCTGTATTTTCTTTCCAAAAACTTACTAATGTTGATACTGCGCTTACGCCTGAAATGAAATCAACTGGAGAAGTCCTTGGCATTGACACAGTTTACGAAAAAGCCTTGCTTAAAGCTTTCGAGGGGGCGGGTTATACATTCCCAGAAAGCGGAAATATCCTTGTTTCCGTTAAAAATAATGACAAAGACGAATCTCTTGAAATAGTTAAAGAGTTCATTAATATTGGTTTTAATATAACTGCAACTCAATTCACGGCAAAATTTCTTAGAGATAAGGGAGTTGGTGTTCAGGAAATCAATAAATTCGACTTTGACAAAATACACACAATGATAAAAAATAATGGTATAAATATCGTTATAAACACACCAACTATTGGAAAAGATACCGAAAGATGCGGGTTCAAACTAAGAACATGTGCAGAACAATATAAAATTCCGTGTTTTACATCTCTGGATACAGCAAAAGCATATATAGCAGCGCTTAAAACCAAGAGAACTTGTGGAAACTTAAATTATGACGATATAAACAGCTACATCAAACCACTTTGTATAAAATAAATTAATTTGATATTTAGAGGTAATTTAAAATATGACATTAAATGGTTTTGCGTCGATAAATGCAACAAAAATACTTTCAGAAAAATATAAAGAATTTAGTTTTAATCCTCTTGGAAAAACAGGTTTATTAATTTCTGAAGTTGGCTTTGGTGGCTACAAAATCGATATAAGATCACCATTAAATAGAGATGCGCTCAAAAAAGCTTTATTATCAGGTATTAATTTAATTGATACAAGTTCAAATTATACTGACGGAAATTCAGAAATACTTATCGGAGAAGTTTTGTCAGAAATCGTGAACGCAAATCTACTTTCCAGAGACTCTGTTGTAGTTGTTACAAAAGGTGGATGCTTGCAGGGGCAAAATTATGATTTAAGTCAGGAAAGAAAAGAAGAGGGATCTCCTTTTCTAGAACTGGTTGAAATTAAAAAGGGCTTTGAATATTGTATTCACCCTGAGTTTATTGAAGATCAAATAAAAAGAAGTCTTGATAGACTGAAACTAAAGTCTATCGATGTTTATCTTCTTCAAGAACCAGAATATTATTTAAAATGGGCAAAAAACAAAAATACAGATAAAGAAACAGCAAGAAGTAAATGTTATGCAAGAATCAAAAAAGCATTTGAGTATCTAGAAAAAGAAGTTCAAAAAGGCAGAATTAAGTATTATGGTATAAGTTCAAATACTTTTTCCAGTGATCCTGATGAATATTATTTTATTTCTCTTGAAAGATTAATCAACATTGCAAACGAGATTTCTCCCTTTAATCATTTTAGTGTTATTGAATTCCCACTGAATCTTATTGAAAAAGACGCTGTTTTAAAAAGAAATCAATCTAATAATATGACTCTGCTTGAATTAGCTGAAAATAAAAATATGGGAGTACTTATAAGCAGACCATTAAACGCTAAATTCAATAATAAATTAATAAAGCTGGCAAAACCTATTGTTCCGGCTGTTCCAACAAAAGAAATTATTAATACTGAGCTGGAAAATATTCACATACTTGAAAAAACTATATTTCAAAAACTGAAATTATTAGGAAATGCAGAAATTTTATCCGAAATAAAAAATAATCTGTTTGTTTTTGAAGAATTAAACGACAATTGGTTGAATTTTGAAGATACTTTTGACTGGAAAACTAAATTAAATCAGTATTATTTGCCAAGATTTCATTATTATAAAAATTATATTAAAAATAATTCATTAAAAAATGAAGAATTTGAAATGGATTTATTTAGCTGCACATTTAAAATAGGCAAACTATTTAGCCTTATTAGCGCTTATTGGGATAATGAATATTCTAACTTTACAGCCAGTATCAAGGCAGAACTAGTAGTTCAAGTCCCTGAATTAGTAAATACAGCAAAACTAAGCAATATGGCAATACGAGCTTTAAGATCTACTAAAGGTTCAACAGCAGTATTAGTCGGAATGACTCACATTCCGTATGTTACTGATGTAGTTAATGAGTTAAAAATTCATGTTAGCAAGGATTTTAACTGGAATAAAGTTAATATTACTGTTAATTAAATTTTATCAGCCTGTTTTTCAAGATTACATTTATGATCTGCGGATTTTTCCATGTCTTTATAAATCTGTCCGCGTTGAATAATCTCATTAAAATCAACCTTATGAGCATCAAAATCTGGTCCGTCAACACAGGCAAATTTAATTTTTCCGTCAACAGTAAGCCTGCAAGCTCCACACATTCCTGTGCCGTCAACCATTATCGGATTCATGCTTACAACAGCCGGAACATTTTCAGTCCTTGTAAGTTCGGCAACGGCTTTCATCATAGGTATCGGACCTATTGCCATAACCATATCAACTTTTTCATTATTTATAATATCTTTTAACTGCTCTGTTACAAAGCCTTTTCTGCCTTTTGAACCGTCATCGGTTGTTATAAAAAGTTCATCACATGCAATTTTCATTTTATCTTCCCAGAAAAGCAAACTTTCTGTTCGAGTACCTATAATCATATAAACCTTGTTTCCTGCATCTTTATAAGCTTTTGCTATTAAATAAGCAGGCGCAGCGCCATAACCTCCTGCTACACAAACAACTGTGCCATGTTTTTTAATATGTGTAGGAACGCCAAGAGGTCCTACTAAATCTAATATTTCCTCGCCAGCTTGTAATTGGGCAAGTTTTTTTGTTGTATATCCAACAGCCATAAAAACAATTGTTAATTCGTTTTTGTCTTTGTTAATATCAGCTATGGTTAAAGGAATTCTTTCGCCCTTTTCCTCAACCCTTAAAATAATAAACTGCCCTGCCTTTGCATTTTTAACCACATAAGGTGCATCTACGGTAATTTCATAAAGATTTTCGCTTAATTTATTTTTAAATAAAATTTTATAGCCCACGGTTTATCACCTTAAATTTCAATCTTATTACAAGAATATTATACAATTAAAAAAATTTGATTTTAACGTAATAGCAAAACCTCCGGCAATAAATGCCGAAGGTTTTGTAAATCTATAAAATTTAAGTAATTCTAACTAATTCTTTGGAACATATAGCCAATACCACGAGCTGTTAAGATTAGCTCAGGGTTAGCAGGGTCAACTTCCAGTTTTGATCTGAGTCTGCTTATGTGAACATCAACAACTCTTGTGTCAATTCTGTGGTCCGCAGGATATGACCAAACATACTGAAGGATTTCATTTCTTGAGAAAGGTTGACCCGAATTGCCGACTAAAAGCTCAAGCAAGCTAAATTCCATCCCAGTAAGCCTAATACGTTCATTTTTACGGTAAACCTGACGTCTACTAGTATCAATTCTAATATTGCCTGTTGTAATAACATTCTTTGTAATTTTTCCGCCAGGTTGATCCTCACGGTGATTAACTCTTCTAAGAACTGCTTTTACACGGGCTTCAAGTTCTTTCGGACTAAACGGCTTAATAACATAATCATCTGCGCCAAGTTCAAGTCCTGTAATACGTTCTGATACATCTCCCAAAGCTGTAAGAATAATAATAGGGGTTTCGGAAGTTTTTCTAATTTCTCTTGTAACTCCGTAACCATCCATTTTAGGCATCATTACATCAAGAATTACCAAGTCCGGATTATGTTTTTGGTAAGCTTCAACTGCTTCTTCCCCATCTGCAGCAGTAAATACTTCATAACCTACCA
>Ga0209000_1001609_pt1 | contig 13961 bp, 15 predicted proteins | sample RifGroD2_FD_183998 | JGI IMG/M metagenome (GOLD analysis project Ga0209000, IMG submission 183998) | Groundwater microbial communities from Rifle, Colorado, USA - Groundwater D2 (SPAdes) (version 2) | ecosystem: Environmental > Aquatic > Deep subsurface > Groundwater | place: Rifle, Colorado...
TTTTGATGCAGTGATGGAACTATTGGAGAATAGTGAAGAAAGGGATTTAGATTAATTAATAAAAGGAGTGTGTAATTATGAAAAAATTTATCAAAAATCAACTTACTCAAAACTCAGATATGTTTAGAATTATTTTATGTTCTTTTGGAATCATGGCAATTCTTCAATTTGGAGAAAAACTAATGAAAGTAGAAAATGTTTGGGCAGGAGTCTTTGGTATTGGAGTATCAATTATAGGATATATTCTCACTGTCATATATATTTTTATTGCAACACCAAGAATAGTTAAAGAAGTCAAAACTAGACTAAATAAGTAATTTCTCAAAAAAATATCCCTCAAAAGAGGGATGTGGTAAAAGGATATAATTCAGCTAGGTTTCATCTTCCATGAATGCTCATGTTCATATGAATATGCGTGGTATGTCTAAATTATGCTAGTACGTTAGTATAAAAACTGACTGCCAATATTTACAATCTGCATTATGCTATATCCAAATCCTACTACACCTGTTAATACTAATCCTGCTCCTAAAATCATGTTGATTACCTCCTATATTTTTGTTATTTCTTGTTTATTGATTGATTAAATGATTGCGTTGTTTTGATGTTGAGTGTAGTATGTGTCGAATTGAATTGGATTATACATGAGAAAGGAGAAAATATTTATGAGTATGAAAACTGTAGAGGTATTATTGAATATTGCTTCATATGGAATCTTAGCAATGATATGTGTGACGGTTGTGAAAATTGGAATAAAGATGTTTAAATCACAAAGGAGGTAGTATAAATGCTCCTTGAAGCTTTTAAAAATACCATTTTCCCTTATCTTGTGGAAATAGGGGCCATACTCTTCATATATTCGATCATATCGTCGGGCTACGTAGTGATGAGGAAGCATGATTTAAGAGATTTAGTTGAAAAACTTCGTTCACTTATTATTGGTTACATGTTAGTTAAAGGAGCATTCACTATATTAGCCTTTATCAACAAGGCCATAGATTCCATGAAAGTGTGAGGTGATGAAAATGTCTAATCCAATACTAGGAGAATTTGTTAACCCATTCGTCCCTAATCCTGCTTTTAATCAACCAGAAGCACCTAATTTTATTGAACGTGGGATTAGTAATGGAATCGAATCCGCTTTCGGAAAAATTGGTGAAAACATTCTTCATGCAGGAGAAGCAAAGGCAATGAGTATGGCACAAAACCTTCCTGAGTTGGCTGGTATAGCTTTAGTTTCGTATTATGTTTATATTGGTTATAAAGTATTTTTTAAACAAAACCTAGATGAAATGCAATATATTTTCCCAGTTACAATTGTTTATATTGTATTTAAAATGTTTTTTAAATTAGTATTAGGAATTTAAGGAGGAAGTCTTAAATGTTTCAAAATCAACAATTAAGTATTAAAGGTAAGGAAATTTTTAGAAAAGAAGTTGCGAATTACGAAGTTTTTGAAATAACCCCTTCACGATTCGTAGAAACAGGGAAAGCATTAGAAGAGATACTAAATCAAATGTCTGCTTGTTACGAAGGTAATTTAACATGGGATTATGAAACAAAATCTCTAGTATATAGCAATAATCCTATCTACTATGAAATTTTATATTCTGGAGGGAGAATTCGTTTCAATTATGTTCTCCCTCATAAATATTCTAAAATAATTACAAATAAAATTGATAAATTATTTCGCGTAGCTGGTATAAACAAAAAGGATGATTACTTCCCTAAAATATTTCCGAATAAATATTATTGTTCTTTTCGTCAAACCAGACACTTCATGTTTAGTCTTAAAACCGATATACATGAAACGGCATTGCTTGATGGACTCATGGCAATAATAAACAATTTGCAAGAGAAAGATAATGTTCTACTCCAAATAGGTATTACTCCTAAAGAAGACCATTGGAAATCAGAATGGTATAAAGCGAATCAAAGGTTTAAAAATGGTGAGGATTTAAGAGTAGAAGGAAATATTATCATCGATACCTTTGATAAAGCGTTCAAAATAGGAGATAGTTTATTTGATTTGGTTGACGTAGCAATAGGAGTAGACACAAAGAAAAAAACAAAAATAGATATGCAAACTAAAAGGTTTGAAATGATGGGGAATACAAATTTTAAACATGCTCATATGACAAGTAGTAAAATTAATTGGAATGGTTATTTAGTATCTATTAAAGTATTTTGCGACAATTCTAGTAGAGTTAGATATTATTCAAGATTATTCAATGCAGTATTTAGAATATTAGATGGAGATCAAGAATTAAAGATTGGAGATGTTAAGAAATTAAAAGGAGACGTAAGAGTTTTTGAGAAGCAAATGTTTAATAGGAATATATGGTCAAGTAAGGAATTATGTCAATTCTTAAGATTGCCCGATAGAAGAATGATGTTAGACTGGAAGGACAATATGAGAAGCATTCAAGTGACAGAAAATCCTATACCTAAAGAATTACTTGACAACAATTCAATACCCATAGGGGAAACATCTTACAAAGGAGTAAAGATAGACACTTATTTCCCTACCGAAAAAAGTATGAAAGCAATGTGTTTAACAATGTGTGCCCCTTCAAGAGCAGGTAAAACAACCCTTATAAAAAATCAAATTATATCTGCTATTAAAGCAGGAGACAGTGTATTCTGTTTAGACACAATACGCAATTGCGAGGTTGTAGAGGACGTTCGTAATCATATGCCTCCTGAGTATAAAGATAAGTTAGTTATACTAGATTATAGCAATTTGAATTATTTAATTCCATTGTCATTCAATGAATTGGTTGACGTTGATTTTAAAGATAAAATTACAGAAATGATGGTAGCTTCGCATCTTACGGGTTCTTTGACAGGATTTATAAATTCTATCTCAGGTTTTGATGAGCAACTTAGTAGTAGAATGCGTAAATACGTAAGTATGAGTGGGAGACTTTGTATGACCCAGAAAGGGAGTACAATTAAAGATGTTTTCGATGTTCTACAAGAACACGATATAAGAGAAAAATTTATTAAAGCTTCGGGTCTTAGTGAAAATAGCACAATTATACAAGAATTGAGACATCTTGATGATGGAAAAGGAGGGACTGTTTATTCGATGGTGTCTGGAATTATTGATAGAATGAGCACTATTTTAAATGATTATGCCTCTGATGCTCTTTTATCTGTTCCTTGCCCTGATAATTATGAATTAAATTTTACCAAATTTGCAAATGAAGGAAAATGTGTACTTATTAAATTGAGTGATGAAGTGTTTTCCAGAGAAGCTATATCTCCACTATTGACATTTTTATTTTTTAAGATTTGGATGGCAGTGGGGATTGCTAGGTCGAAACAAACTAATCCAAGAATGACTAGAATATTCATTGACGAAATTCATACTATGCCATTTGTGGTATCATTTCTTTCCGATAAAATTAAGGAGATGGCAAAATATGGACTTTCTGTAACTCTTAGTTGCCATTTTTTATCCGATATGAAAAGACTTCTTCCAACATTAAAAGCAGTTGGCGGTAATTTTATGATGCTTGGTGGATGTTCGCGTGAAAATTTCAAGATGATAGAACCTGAATTGTTGCAACATAATATATCCCTTGAAGAAGCAATGCAAACTAAACCTTTCCATTCCCTGAATTTAATAAACTACAATAGACAATATATTGCATATACTAGCAAAATGCCAGCAATGTTAGACAAACTATATAAAAAATACGATAGAAGTAATTTGGATCTAGAGCACAGTAAAAAATATGGTGTACCATTTGAAGGATGATTAATCATCCTTTTTCTTAATTTTATTAAAATTTAAGCATTAAATATTTGCATTTTGAATAGATTATCAATATAATGTGAGGAAAGGATGTATCTGCATGATTTTTAAGTTTGATAAAAGTGGTAATATGGAAAATTTGGAAGGAGACAATGGCATGGCAAGAAAAAACAAAGATAAGGAAAAGGATAAATTTTCTCAAATGGATGCTAATATGGTTAATGTGGTCAAAGAAGAGATATTAAACATGAGTAAAGATACAGAAACCCAAACTTCAGCAGGACTTGAAAATTCAGATGAGATAACTGAAGATGTTCAGGAGCATGAAATGGAACTAATAAAACAAATGGAATCTGAAAACGATGAGATATGGGAGGAACCTAAACCTGCATTTGGTAGTTTGAGCGAGAAAATGAAGGTTGAGTTAGATGAAATCACTGGGGAAAATCAAATGTCAAAAGGAGAATTCAATAAAGAGTTTAATGAACTTGAAATTAAGAGAGAGGAAGCTAGAAAGAAGAAAGAAGCTAATAAATTAAAGAAAGAATTAAAGGAAAGATTAGAGCAATTAAATAATGCAGAGGAATGGAAATTTGAGAACGTAGTTGAAATATATCGAAATGGAGAATTGGTAAAATACCAAACAACCGCCAATATTGAGGTGTTGGCTACTTATTTTGACCGTCAGATTTTGTCGTATAATGGAGAACTACAGAGAGGATACCGCAATGGTAAAAACGGAGAATTGCTTGCCGTGCGTTCGCAAAAACAAATAAATTTGATATTTGAAAGTATTTGCAAAAATAGAATGTTCGGGGGATTTTTGACTGTTAATTGGAATCCTGAAAAGGGCGACATTAATTATAATGAAGATGAACACACACTTTCGGGATTAATTACTCAAAATTTAGATATTCTGGATGGTCAACACAGATTATGTGCATTTTCGAAGATTTTAAAGGCGTATCGCAAGAATCCAGAATCGGTTCCTAATCCTTCTAATTATGAAATTGGAATTGTGATCGAACTATTGAATGATGATGATGCAAAATCTCTTTTTTCTGAATATTCGACAAAATCTTTAAAAATTAGCAAAAGTAGAGGAGAATTTTTAAACGTAGAGGACTACACAAACAAATTATGTAGAGATATTATGAAGAAGTCTGATATTAAGGTAGAGGTGATTTCTACATCGATTTCTGCCAAGTCTGAAAATACCATAAGTTTTGGAGTGTTTTCAAAAAATATTAAGGAGAATTATAATCCTAAAAGCAAGAACGAAGTAGAAGAAATGAGTAATCATCTCTCTTTATTTATTGATTCTTTGATTTTTACCTTTCCAAAATTTATGGCAAGTAAAAATTTAGAAGAGCGTAAAAATCTGAGGGTTAATAGTCTAACAATGGAGGCTTTAGCATGGGGTGGTTATTTTAAGATAAGTACATTTTTACAAGGGAGAAGCAAAGAAGAAATATTGGATGTTCTTAATAAATTTAATGATAATGTTGACTATAAAGGTTGGACAGGAAATTTCTTAGACAAGGAAAATCCAATCTTTAGAAAAATAATGCGAGAAGGCAACAAAATGATTTCAACTTCGAGTAGCACAACTTGGATTAATAAAGTATTTACTGAATATATTATTTTTAATAAAACCTTAGAAGAAATAGCAAAAGAAGGTTAGGCAAAAAAATAGGAGTGTACCAATTGGTACTACTCCTATTGTAGTATTTATATATTATTTTACAAAATACTTATGATTCATATTCCCATTGACTAAAACATCAATTAAAATTTCTTCAATACTATCGAATTCCCAATATGGAATCCTAAGTAAAGGTATATTTTTATCAATACAATAATCATTTTTTATTTTATCTCTTTTTTGTAATTCAATAAAATTCTTTTCTGCTTTCTCTTTTGATATTCCTCCAAATCGTACTGGTTGGGAATGTTGCAAACCATCTAATTCAATCAAAATTTTTATATATTTTTTATCTGATTCTGTAAAAACTGCAAAATCAAATGGAAGCGAACGTTTATCTCTACAGTCTTCAAGTCTAAATTGCGATGTAAAACTATAATTCATATCTTCTAAATATTTTGTAGTACCTTTTTCACTGTGGGATTCTCTACATTTTGGACATCCATCTCCTCTAAAACTTCTATTTGATATTACCGCATTCCAATCGTGATTACATTTAGAACATTTCCACCAAACTCCTGTTCCACAAAATTCTGGAACTAAAAATGGTGTTAAATCATCATTAAGATTTGGATGCCACTCTTTTGCTAGTTCTGGATTTTTAGTAGCTAAACAAGTTTTTAATGTTACTTGTTGTCCAGAGCAAACTCCACACCCTTGTCCACTGAAAATATTGTTCCAATTATTTTCAAATTCTTCACCACAATCCTCTTTTAGACATTTCCATATAAGTTTATCTTTTGCGTTTGTATATTTATCACTTACTAATTCAAAAAGTTTATTGTTTAGTTTACACCATAACTTTATGTTTTGGATAGTATAATAATTAGATATATGAAATCTATTAGGACTACATGATTTATCAAACTGAATAACGCTATCTAAAGTTAGCGAATAAAAATAACTATCATCGTCTTTAAATATTAATCTTTTCCCGATAATATAATCTTTACTTATTAATTCTAATGGAATATTATTTATACTTAACCACAATTTTAGGTTTTGTATTGTATAAGGGTTGTATTTACTATATTTGCGAGGAAATTGCTTGATTAATAAATTATGTAAGTCGCATATGTAATAATAATTATCTTTATCTTTTATGACTAACTTTTCGATATTGCTAATATATTTCTTATATGTACTTAACAATTCATGTCCAGAGTCATTAACAATCATTTTAGCTTCCTCATATGTTCTTTTTTTACCATTCATAAATTCATCATCCTTTCATCATCTCAATAAACAAAAATAAAAATACGCTCCATAAACAGAGCGTATTTCAACAATTAGTCCACCTACATGGACTGATAAATCCATCTACATGGACACATATACTTCTATAACCATTGTTGTAAGCGAGTTTTAAATATTTTCCTTCTTAGTTATTTAATCCATCTCAGCACTTGGTTTAATATATAATTCTGGATTATAAGGATTATATTCAAATAATTTATATGTATCTTTATGAACCAAACCACCAGCACAAAATAAAAAAGGATTAAAATAAATTATCAAATCCTTTCCATTCTTAGCTCTTTTGATTATATGATTGTCTTCAAGTTCTTTTAATATTTGGAACATTTTGCTTCTTTTAACATTAAGCATCTCACATAATTTTTCAATACTAGGATTTTGACAATCTACAACTATATTATTTCTTGTGAAGTTAATATAATTTTCAAACATCCCTATAAATCCCAACGCATAAATACTTAACTTAACATTACTTAATAGCATTTTCATGTCACCCCTAAATACCTTGTTAAAGGTATAATTTTTCTTTATAGTTACACAAGGACTTTTGATTCCCTGATACTTTACAATTCTTATTTCAGGTTGTTTGTGCAAAATCATACAGTTTGTTTTTATTTGATTATATTCTTCAACGATATGTTCTTGTTGTGCTTTAACTATTTCATCATAATCTATTATTTCTCCAGTCTCTTTATCAACAATTTGATTTTCACTAGTTTTAGTGTATCTAGACACTATAAATCACCTCTTTCATCATCACAGATAAATATAAATAATTATTTTACATTTTTATATTTATCTAATTCCCTTCTTAATAGGGAAGTTGCTTTAGTTAATTTATTCAAATTAACCATTGCATTATAGTTTAGAAAATCTTTAATCAACTTTTTAAATAAATCTGGTTTATTATTTTCAATCTTAAAATAGACACTTCCATCTTTTTTCTCAGAACCAACAAGCTTAAATTTGTAACTAATAAATAAAGCAGTTAGATAAAAATCCTTTGTTTCAAAAATATCCATTATTATCACCTTTCATCATCTAAATTTTAAAAAATCAATTTAAATATCGGAGCCACTGCATCCGATATTTAAAGAGGGCAACGCTTTGCCCGATAACCTCTCTAACATAATCAATCACACCAAAAAGGAGAGAATTCTCATCCTCTCCCAATTTCTCAAAAATCTACCTCGCTCATTCTTCCATATGCTCTTGATTACTTCCATTTACTACCCAATCCATTTTTACAATATAGAATAAAACTCCGATTTTATTCGATTACAAACAAACAGAAAATAATTATTATTTTACAAAATAGGAATAATCACCTCCGACTCAAAATATAAATAAACAAATGAAAATCTTAAAAGGAGGAAATTTTAATAAAATACTTCCACCAATTAAAAGTAATTAAATAGCAACATATGTATTTTAATAATGATTGAACAATAAAATGCTCGAAATATATAATAAATTGTAGAAACTATTTTATAGAAAAACCTATACTTTCTATAAAAATCGTATTAATATTATTAAGGATAAGGAGTTGGTATTAAATGAATAAAACAACTAAAAATTATCTTAATAATAAAAAGAAAATGCTTCATATAGTTGAGGCGTTTGCTGGTGGAATATTAACTTATCTTGTTGATCTAACAAACCATTTATGTGATGAATATGATATATATATCGCCTATGCGATACGTCCACAAACCCCTGAAAATTATAAAAATTATTTCAATAAAAAGATAAAGCTTATTGAGATAAAAAATTTTACTCGTTCTATTAATCCTTCAAAAGATACAAAAGCATTATTGGAAATAAAAAGGATTGTAAAAGAAATTAATCCAGATATTATTCATCTTCACTCAACAAAGGCTGGAGTTTTAGGTAGATTAGCTATTAACAATAAAAATATTTCAATGTTTTATACTCCTCACGGTTATAGTTTTTTGATGCAAAATGATAGCAATACAAAAAGATCTATATATAAATTCATTGAGGAAATTTGCGGTAAAAAATATTGCACTACTATCGCTTGTAGTAAAGGTGAATATGACGAAAGTTTAAATATTACGAAATTTTCAACATATATAAACAATGGCATTAATATTGATGAGCTAGATAAATTAATCAAACATTATAATACTAATGAAACCAATCACACAACAACAGTATTTACATTAGGAAGAATAAGTTATCAAAAAAATCCTGAACTATTCAATAGTGTTGCTGAAAAACTACCCAATGTAAAATTCTTATGGATTGGTGATGGGGATCTTAGAGATAAGTTAACTAGTTCAAATATTGAAATTACTGAATGGGTTAATAGAGAAAAAGCACTAGAATATTCAATGCAAGGAGATATATTTATTTTACCTTCTTTGTGGGAAGGGTTGCCCATGTCTTTATTGGAAGCTATGTATATGAAAAAGTTATGTCTTGTCAGTAATGTAATTGGTAATCGTGATGTAATTAAAAACGGAATAAATGGTTTCATATGTGAATCGGCAGAAGAATTTGCTAATGTAATTAATAATCAAATAAACAATATAAACCACACAATTATTAATAATGCCTATCAAGATATATTAGATGAGTATAATACAAAAATTATGGTTAAGAAATATGATGATATTTATTCGAAAGAGTTGATAATATGAAAAAAGTTGCAATAGTATCATGTTATTTCCAAAAAAATTATGGGAGTATGTTACAAGCATTTGCCACACAGAAGGCATTAAATTATCTAGGATATGAAAACGAAACAATATGTATAGATGGAATTTCCAAAGAAATAAGAAATGCCAAATTAAAACATTATATTTTTCAACTATTTGATTTTAGTTTAATTAAAGGTAAAATTGGTTTTATTAAGCGTATTATATTGCAAAAAATTAACAAAGAATTTAAAACCAATATTAAAATTCGCAACAAAAAGTTTATTAAATTTAGAGAAAGATTTAAAATTTCTAAACAATGTAACTCACGAAAAGAACTAACTGCGTATTGCAAAGAATTTTCATCTATTTTAGTAGGGAGTGATCAGTTGTGGTTGCCATCTAATATAGATGCTGATTACTATACTCTTTCATTTGTTCCAGATGAAATAAACAAAATCTCTTATGCTACAAGTTTTGGTGTGTCTATGATCCCACAAAGACAATGGGGAATAGCAAACATATTCTTAAATAGAATTAATCATGTATCTGTTAGGGAAAATACAGGGAAAGAAATTGTTAATAAAGTATCCTATAGAGATGTTCCTGTGGTTTGCGATCCTACATTATTATTTACATCTGAACAATGGGCAGAAGATTTTCCTATTGAAAGAATTATTAAAGAAGAATATATATTTTGCTATTTTTTAGGGAATAACCCAGACCAAAGAGCATTTGTACAAAAAGTAAAAGACCTTACAGGATTGAAAATTGTTGCTCTACTCCATTTAGATGAATATATAAAAATAGATTGTAATTTTCCTGACTATGCCCCATTCGATGTCGATCCTGCTGATTTTGTAAACTTAATTCGCAATGCTGAATATGTTTTCACAGACTCTTTTCATGGAACCATCTTTTCAGTTTTACATCAAAAGAAATTCTTCACTTTTAAAAGATTTAAAGAAGGTTCTACTTTATCAACAAATTCTCGTATGCATTCTTTATTTAATATACTTGGTTTACAAAATAGATTTATATCCTCAAATGAAAATGTAGAGCAATGTATTTCTAAAACTATTAATTATAAGCCGGTGTTGAACAGAATTGAATTATTAAGAAAAGAATCTATGCAATTTTTAATTAATGCATTGGAGGATAGTAGTAAATAAAATTAAAAGAGGGATAGGATGATAAGTAAAAAAAGAAAAATAGTTATAGATAGAAAGTTTATACAACTTTTAATTATACCATTAATCATTATAGCTAAGATAATACGATACACACTTATGGAAAAATTAATTGATTATGCAAGTGGTATCAAAATATTAAATATGATACTTTATCCTGAATATTATCCAAATGGCATAGAAACCGAGGGTAGTTTTTGGGTGGCATCTTGTGTGTTTCGAGCAATTAATATTATTAATTTATCAACAATATCGCAATGGGAAATATATATTACAATTATTTTTAATATAATTTGTGTTTTCTTTGTATCCAAATGCAATAAAAAGATTGATTTGCACCAAAGTGTTTTCTTGTTGTGTTCAATAGGATTATTAAACATGTTTGTATTTACTTTAAGTAAAGAAATAATACAATTTGTATTTTTCCTATTAATTTATGTTGTTTTATCAAAAGAAAAATTATCATATTTTAGAAAAATAATAGCATCTACGTCAATATTAATATTTTGTGGTGCTATGTATAGAACTTACTTTATAATCATTGCAGCTTTTTTTATATTGATTATTGTTTTGCATAGAAATTTATTGAAAAAACCAAAAGTAAAAACTTCATTAATTGTTAGAACAATATTTTTATATTACTGTATTTTTGGTTCAATTTTATTTATATGTAATATTATAGCACCAGACATTTTAAATGAAGTTATAATAGTTAGACAAAAAACTCTATATAATTTAACTTTATTTGGAGTAGATACCTATCCTGCATCTGCAATAAAAGAATGGTTGCCTAATGATAATATATTTTCATTCTTAGCAAATCATTTCATCATAACTATCAGGATGTTGATACCTATTGAACTTATCCCTTTGGGAATAAAATATATCCCCTTTATAATTTATCAAGTTCTTGTAACTATAAATCTTAAAAGGGCAATAAAAACGTTGAAGTCAAATTCAAACATTAGAAATTTAGCAATTTTTATATATTTAGCTTTTATATTGGGTTCTGCTATTTTTGAACCAGATTATGGTTCTTGGGTTAGACATGAATCAGCTTCATTCCCGATAATGTATTTCGTTATAGACTCATATAGAAAGAAATGTAAAAAGAAAGATAAACCCAAAATTTCTATCCTGATTGAAAGGAGTATGTATGGATAACAAGCTCATCTTGTTTATTAGGAATTTTTCATATACACTTTCGTCAAATATAATATCTCTCTCGGTTAATGGTTTAATCTTGTTAATAATACCAAAAATAGTTGGAATAGCAGAATATGGCTATATTCAATATTACACATTATTAGGAACATATATAGTCTTCTTACATTGTGGTTGGAATGATGGTATATATCTAAGATACGGTGGACAAAAATATGACGAATTAGATTCACATACTTTTTCTCAGCAATTTTGGGGTATCGTTATATTTTCCTTAGTGCAAGTAACCTTATATTTAATATTACTTAATAATATTAATATAGATAATAACAAATACTTTGTGTTTTTATATGCAATATTTGCAATGTTAATTATTTTACCAAGAATATTTATATCGACTGTCCTACAAGTATCTAATAGAATGAAAGAATTTTCAATATCATTAATTACTGAAAGAATATTTTATGTAATACTTCTTACAATTATGTTGATATATGGGATAAGAGATTTTAAAGTTTTACTAATTGGTGATTTAATAGGCAAATTATTTTCATTAGTATATGGGGCAAAGTGTTGCTCAAACATTGTTTTCCATAATCCTAAATTCAACAAAAAATCTTTTGTAGAAATTAAAGAGAATATAGGCGTTGGTATATTTCTTTTATTATCAAATTTATGTTCAATTCTTATCACTGGAATTGTACAATTTTTTATAGAGAATAAATGGAACATAGAAACTTTTAGTAAAGTTGCTTTAACATTTAATATCTCAAGAATGCTAATGTTAATAATTAATTCAGTTAGTATAGTTATATTTCCGTTATTAAAAAATACTAAAAATGAAGAACTGCCAGCTTTATATGAGAAAATCAGAAAGTTAACAATGATAATTCTATTGGCGATTTTAATTTTCTATTATCCAATGCGTGTTATGTTATCAATATGGCTACCCCAATACGCTGATAGTTTTAAATTTGTCGCCTTATTATTACCAATTTGTATATTTGAAAGTAAATCTTCAATGTTGGTAAGTACGTATTTAAAAGTATTAAGAAAGGAAACTGTTCTATTTAGTGTTAACTTTATCATGGTATTAATAAGTTTTCTATTTTCATTTATAACTGTTTATTTATTATCATCATTAGAATTAGCCATTTTATCTATTACAGTTGTATTAGGGATAAAATCCATATTATTAGAATTTTTTGTTTCAAAGATAATAGAAGTTCAAATAATGAATGACACTATAATTGAAATATTAATGGTATTAATATTTATATCCTGTAGTTGGTTTATTGATTCATGGTTTAGTTTTTTAATCTACTTAGTTGTATATTGTATCTACTTACTTGCTAATCTTATTAAACCAATTAAATATTGATGTTTTATTTATGCTATTTAAACACAAATAAAAATTAAGAGGGGGAAAATTGGCATGAGTGTTTCAGTAGAAAAAGTAGCAGAAAAAGTTGAGTTTTATTCATCTAAAAGAATTTTAGATTTAGTTGGTTCAATATCTTCCCTAATATTTTTTACTCCAATATATATATAATCATTTCTTTAATTTTTAATTACTGACGGAAGACCAATCTTATTTCGGCAAGCACGAGTAGGGGAGGGAGGCAAAACATTTTATATATATAAATTTCGTTCAATGCAAAGAAATGCAGAAAAAATTTTGCAAGAGAATTCAGATTTATATGAAGAGTATGTGAAAAATGATTATAAATTTCCTGAAGGTAAAGATCCGAGGATAACGAAATTTGGTAATATTTTAAGAAAAACTAGTTTGGATGAACTTCCACAATTTTGGAATGTTTTAATGGGAGATATGTCTTTAGTTGGCCCCAGACCAATTGTAATTGATGAACTTAATGAATATAGTAGTAATAAAATTGAATTTTTAAAAATGAAACCTGGAATCACTGGTATTTGGCAAGTATCAGGAAGAAGCAATATTCAATATCCTGAACGTAGCGATTTAGAATTAAGTTATTTACAATATCAAGGATTGTGGTTTGATATAAAAATATTACTTAAAACAATATTTTGTGTTTTTAATAAAATAGGAGCACATTAAATTGTTTAGATTAATATTTTATAAATAGAAAAAGGAGAAATATTAATGAAATATATAATAGGTTATCTTATCCTTTTAATAATAATTCTACTTTTTAATTATGCCTCAAATAAAAAGAATTAATATTATGACGAATATAAAG
>Ga0209000_1001619_pt1 | contig 13891 bp, 33 predicted proteins | sample RifGroD2_FD_183998 | JGI IMG/M metagenome (GOLD analysis project Ga0209000, IMG submission 183998) | Groundwater microbial communities from Rifle, Colorado, USA - Groundwater D2 (SPAdes) (version 2) | ecosystem: Environmental > Aquatic > Deep subsurface > Groundwater | place: Rifle, Colorado...
TGGGAAAAGAGAGGATTCGGAGTTAAGAATGGGCAAAAAGCATTTATCAAGACTAGATTAATGAGTCAGGGAGAAAATCCAAGATCGATCCCAGTATCGCTTTATACCATCGAACAGGTAAAATATAACGAAGACTTATGGAATGGCAGACCTCGCAAACCACGACAAATAAAAGATGAAATTGGTTATTATCTTGTAAGCAAGCAACGTACTCAGAGGGAAGTTATTATGGTATAATCTTGTAAATGTCATAACAGTCATAACACGGACGTTCGAGAGGTTCAGAAGATATTTTAAATTATATTAGGAGGAATTATTATGCAAAGCGGGTTACAATCTAAAAATGAATATATCTTATATCGTTCTATGTATAACAATGCGCTTCACAATGCTATAATGGATAAGGATGTTCCAGCGATTGAAATATTATTAGATGGATTAACAAAAGCACATTTAAAAAACTATGATTTTAGTTTATACGACTCAAATACTTTTATTGATATTGGATATGTGTACATAGAGCATATGAGACAAATAAAAGAATTAGAGTTAATTGACAATACGGTTTGGTTTGATGTATTTGAAGTAATCCAGGCATTATATAATCATCAAAATAAAAGAGCAATATCAAAGAAAGGAGAAATTAAATGGATCGAAAAGACTCTAGGCAATCAATTAAAGGACAAAGTTAAAGACCTTGTATATATTAATGTAAATGGATTTGAGCATAATATAATGAGAGATATCGTACTTGAATCATTAAATTGTAAAATATGGTCTATTGTTGAATAAAGGACTCTATATAAGTCCTTTAGCGTCAATACCTATGCCATTTTGATTATAACAGCAATGCTATAATGGTTCAGAGGTATTTATGCTAAAGTCCTTGTAATGGTTTAAATTAATTAAATGGAGGGTTTTATAATGAATGAAGAAATTGATATCAAAATTAGTTTTACTCCTCATTCTTGGGATAACCAAAAGGAACCTTATTTTTGGATTATTTTAAAAGGAAATGATTCTAAACGCAATGCCAGGACATGGTTGGGCAGAAAGTCCTCAGAAAGCATGGGAGAAGGCTAACAAATATTATGAGAAGCATGTTAAGTAATCCGAGGAAACTATTATTTTATGCCATATTATGGATCTTGAAACCCTTATAACAGTAGGGTTACAGAGGTTGCCAGTTTTGAAATTTAACAAGAAAGAAGGAAATTGAAATGGAATTGCAATATAATGAAAAGTATATCCAAGATGATAAAAAAGAGGGGTTAGTGGAATTAGCTACAATTGGAATGATGATAACTCCAGCAATTGGTGAAGAAGACTACTGGATTTTCAAAGTACAATTGACTGATGAACAGGTAATTATAGCTTTCCCAAAATTTAATACGTATGGAATAGGTTTTATGAAAGAAGAAGATTGGAATACTAATTTACCATATGAATGTGAAACAAAGAAAATATATAACCATATCAAATGCAACAAAGGAGATAGCGAAATATCTTGGAGAGAGTGTCAACAAGCCATTAAATTAATTCAAGATGCCTGTATGATATTAAATAAGGGGATTTTACTTGAAAAGAATTAACCAAATGAAAAGCAAGATTCGAAGTATTCCAAATTAGAAAGGATGATTAAAATGGGATTAAAATCAATTAAGCAAGAACTGAAAGATAATTATATCGGTAATAGTTTAACGGAGAAAGAATTTGAACAGTTATTTAAAGAAGTAATGAACAGTAAGTACGTAAAACACTACATTGAATCATCTTTTCAAGAAAAATTCGGATCTTATCTTGACGAAAGAGTTTCAAGAGATTTATAACAAACACTGTGGTCTGAGTTAGTATAAAATACCTTAAGCTTAGAGCGTTAGCAGGGTTAAAATCCTGCTAGGTGGTATAACAATAACAGAAAGGATGATTGAAATGTATGAAATTAATGTATCTCTAAATGGTTTTCATTTGTTTGCCACACATGAAAGATCGTTAACTAATGAAGATTTATTTGAAAAGGCGTTAACTGTTTTTAAAGAAAAGTTTCCCAAATCAGAAGGCTATGAAATAACAGCAATGAAAATTCAAAAAAGAAACGTTGTGTTAAATATCGACAATTATTAATACCACGAAAAGTAAAATTCGATGGAGTAGAAAGGAGTTAATTTAAAATGAATGAGTATAAAATTGAAAAGAAACCATTGACAAAAAAAGAGTATCTTCAAACACTTTCAGGTAATTTGGTTACATCAGATGATCTTAACAAAATGTATAACAATTACCTTATGGGATTCTATGGTTATTATTAATCTGTGCTAGCGATTTAAGCCCATGCTGTATAACAGATTGCTTATAACAGCAGACATAAATGGTACAGGTGGGTTTATGCGATTAGCAAAGATTACTAATACAAATTATTGGAGGTAGATTAAATATGACTGAAGAAGATATTCTATATGAAAATGGTAATTATTGGGTATGTAAAATCGAAAATGGTTGGTATGAAGTTTATAAAAATGGTATAACTCATGCTACCAGATGTGCAGTTATTGGATACCAAGGAAAAAAGGCTTAAACAAGGCTATTTGTGAGTGTGACAAACGAGCAAATAGCAATTAAAATGTTATTTTCATGTGTTGTAAAACTTTATTTTTATATTTACATGAAAATCTATTGCATTCCAATTTACCTAGTGATATAATTACATTAATCAATAAATAAAAACCTCAAAGGAGTGGTACATATGGTTGATGAAAAACTTCTTGCTAAGATCCATAACTTATTCAAACTTGCTGAAGGTAACACTAACCCAAACGAAGCTCAAAATGCAATGCTAAAAGCACAACAACTTATGGCTAAAAATGGAATTGAACAATCAGAAGTAAACCAGATTATCAGACCTAAAGAAGTCTTATCAGAAAACATAACGGACTCCAACAGATTATCATGGTGGGAGAAACAACTATCCTTAATCATTGCAAGAAATTTTAGATGTGAAATATACATCAAGAAAACAGTCCATTCAGGTAGTACAATTGTATTCATTGGGTTAAAAGATGATGTTCAGTTGGCTAAAATGGTTTATAATTTTTCAGTCATAGCAATCCAAAATGACACTGTAAACTTCGTGAAGAAATATAAGAAATATCATGTAGTTTACAATGTTGGCATTAAGAATGATTTTTTAAAGGGTTGGGTTCATGGATTAGATGAAAAGTATAAAGAACAGGTTAGTAAAAATAACTGGGGCCTCGTATTAGTTAAAGATCCATTAATTCAGAAGGAAATGAACAAATTACACTTATGTAAAGGGCAATCAAGTAAAGTTAGTATGGGACATGATTCCAATGTTTATGGTAGAGGTTTTGAACAAGGTAAAAACTTTAATTCACCAATAGGAGCATTAAACTAATTAAGATTATGCGTCCTTATCTTTAATAATATTATATTCATAACAATTGAGGATAGGGATGCATAATTAAATAACAACCCTGAATACATAAAATTAAATGAAAGAGGTAATGAAAGATGTCTAAATTTGAGAAATTTATTAAAGAATATCTAATTCTAGAACTTGTTAGGGATTTGAAATCAGGGTTAATTAATAGGAATGCAGAAATGCAAAGATCAGATGTATGGAAATTAAAAGATCAAACTGAATTCATTGATAGTGTATTTCAATCAAGTACAACATATATTCCACCAATTATTGGTGCTGAAACTGATGAAATAATAGAGATTAAAGGAGATCAAGAGAAAACTATAGATTTGTTAGATGGCAAGCAACGCAGCACTACGATTGAAAAGTTCGTTAACAATGAGATTAAATTAGGAAATAACATTAAACCAGTTAGTATTGCACAAGAAAATGGAACTGAAAAGATTTATGTGATTGCAGGATGTAAATGGGATGAGATACCCGAAGAAGTTAAAACTTCTTTTAAAGCAAATAAAATTCAAATGATTTTCTTCAAGGGAATGTCATTTGAGGAAAGAGAACGTCAATTTATTAAACTTCAAGGAGGAATGAAATTATCTAATGCAGAAGTGAATAAAGTCAGAATTGGTCATAACATTAGAGAATTTATTTACAGACAATTATCTTCAGAATTATGGTCAAAATACATTAATGTATCAGTTAATAGAGAAGTTAAATTTGAGACTATGCAACAGGTAATTATGGTGATCACTAATCAATTCGATTTATCTGGCAAATCTCTTCAAGTATTTTCAGAAAAACCTAATATAACGGATGCTATAATGAGTCAAGTTGAATTAATTACTGAATATCTAATTGAAGTGTCTAAATTCATCAAGAAATACTCATTGCCGTTATCTCCTGTGAATTTACAAAAACTTGAAGAGTCCGATGCCATGAGCAGATTAGATGCTAAACAAACTAAAAAGTATTTAAAGCCTATAGATTACTTCAAAAAGGTAAATGTCCCAATTATATATAGAACAGCTCAGAAGGCCATCCTGAACGATGTGAGTGCAGATGATTTTGCTAAATTTATCTCTAAATTCTTTATGGATATAACCGCAAAATACAAAAGCAAAACGGAGTCTGGAAGTTCTGATTCCGATAAAGTATGTGCTAGGGTAGACATATTAGATGAAGCACTTATAAAAGCATTTAATATTGTTGAAAAGATTTTAGAAGAAAATATCGAAGAAGAGAATGATGAAGATAATGAAAAACTTGACGATGTAATTTAATAGGGAGAGACTAACTCTCTTCCTATATTTCAAAATCATATTATATATTAATAAATAAATTAATGAAAGAGGTTATGAAAATGAGAAGAAAAATTACAGAGACTAAAGGTAAGACAGCGTTATTAAAATTGGTTAATACAAAAAGAAAGATTCTTGAAGTAGAAGCAGCTAAAGAAGTGGAGCGTAAAAATATTGGTTGCACTGTCAGATGCCTAGTTAAAGAAGGAGAAATTAACGTAAAAACAGTTCTAGTTAGAGGAGAGGGAGATAAATTAAGAAGAATGAAACTTTTATATTCTAAAGATGTCAAACAGGGAGAAATGCGTGATTATGAAAAACAATTACAAGACGAATTGTTTGCTCCAATATCATTAAATAATCATTGCACCATTAGAAATGAACTTATACCAGAATCAAAAATTGAAACATTGAATATTGATGATAACATTATCAGGGAGTATGCTAAAATAAATAATTGTGACAGAATGATTAGGAAATATGAAGGACATAGTGTAGTAACAATCAATGATATTTCAATAATGCATAAGAAAGTTCGCCCATTTATAAACCTAAGATTCAAAAATATATTACATAAACTTACAAGAAACATTGATTATTTTGAAGTCAAAAGAGATTATAAAGATGGTAGGGCATACGATCCTGAATATTTCTTCTATCATTTTGCTCAAAAGAAGTCAATTGTGTTTACAAGTACAGGTTATCTAACTCTTATCAATACTTTCACAGATTCTTTATCCCAAAAAGTAAAAGATGATATGATTAAATCATATTTTAAATGTGAAGAATTTGAGATTGTAGAAGATAGTAATGCAAAAGAAAAAGAAATTGTAGTGCCAGAAAACCATACTATACCAAAACAAGATTTCACAATGGAAAATATTTATAACTTTATGAAAATGTTTGCACAAGCAACAGTGGATATGAATCAAAGAATTATAATGTTGGAGAGTTTAATTAATCAAAATGCAGCAAGATAAAAATTGAGGAGGTTATAAAATGGCAAGATGTAATAATTGTAATAAATTTGTATTGCTTGAAGATCCTTATGCAGAGGATATTAATCATTATGATATAACTATAGATGATGGATTTGTAGAAATAGCACCAAAGGTTATTTTATGTTGTTCAGAATGTGGATTGGAAATTAAGGAATTGACTTTTGAATATGAGGAATCACATAAATGTCCTATATGTGGGGATGATCACTTAGATCAATTATCTTTAAGTAGAGTAAGTGTTGAAGGTTTTGAAGATTTTGATTTTAATGGCAAGAAGGGAAATAAACTTAAAAATCCCGTAAAGTATTGGGGAGTTGATATTTATTACACAATAACTTGTAATAAATGCAAAAATTCTCTTAATTATGAAGTATCTTTAAAAGAATTGCCGAAAAATTTTGATGATTGTTAATTAGTAAAAAATGAATTAAAAGGAGTGCCTATAAATGAAAATTGGAACAAACGTAATAATCAAATCTACCCTAATTCCTAATCAAATTTATGGTGGAGCAATATTTGTCCCTGAAATGGAAGAATTTCTAGGAAAAGGTGCAACTATAACCGATATATTATCTCCTATTACTGATGTACCTAGTAAAAGTTATGGATTAAGTATTGACCAAGAGCAAATATTTGAATTCACTGATGAAATGTTGGAATTGGCAGAAGTGGCATAATATTTTAAACTTAAAAATAAATATCTAAATTGACTGTATTCTTATTGCAATACAGTCAATCCTATTATATAATAGGATATAAATAATTTTAAGGAGTGATACATAAATGTTATTAGATCAAAACGAAAAACTTTTCAGTCCTATTGAGGCAGAAGCATTTATTAATATGATGAAAATTGGTGATCCAGAATGGACTTACGTTGCTTGTCATGATCCAAAGGGAACAGGTTATAGTTTTATTAACATTTATGATGAGAATGGAGATTTTGTTTCCAAGGTATAATAGGTTAAAAGGCAGATTTGATACCAAAGTAATTTAATGTTAAGATAATTTTAATAAGAAGAAAGAAGGAATTTATAATGAGTCATTTTACAGTAGCAGTTTTTACAGATGGAAACAAAAGTGTTGAGGAATTATTAGCTCCATATCAAGAAAATAATATGGGTGACTGTCCAGAAAAATATATGGAGTTTAATGATGTTACTGATGAATATATGAAAGAGTATGAAAATGATGGCAATGAAATGGTAAAAGCTCCAGAAGGTGAATTATTGTATAAATGGGACGATAGATTTAGAAAACCGAATACTATTGGTAGCGGCTCTGATACTCACGAAGTTCCAGACCATCAAGGATATGAAGTAGTATATATAAATCATCGTGAAAGATACAAAACTTTTGATGAATTTATTCAAGATTATTGCGGTTATGAGAAAGATGAGAAGACAGGAAAATATGGAAATTGGGAGAATCCTAATGCTAAATGGGATTGGTATCAAGAAGGTGGAAGATGGTCTGGATTGCTAAAATTAAAATCTACATTATATTTAACAAGTAATAATACATTCAATACTCTTGGATTTAATCAAAATGAATTTTTGAATTTTGTTAATTGGTATAAAGATGATAAAGATAAGTTTGATTCAATTATTAAGAAATACAAAGGCGTTGAACAAAAGATTATAGACGAAGTAAAAATGTATATAGGTATGATGGAACGTCCAGTGGAAAAAGTAAATTCAGCCAAAATTAAAGATATTGATTTTTCCTTAGATGCTAATGAATATAATAAAGCTATTAGATTTTGGGAATTAATTGTTGAAGGTGAAGAACCTAAAAATGAAGAAGAAAAAGATAGAGTTAATTGGAATTATTATAAACCAGAATATTTCAGTAGTAGATATAAAAGTAAAGAGGAATATGCACAATTAACTGCCGAATTTGGCACATATGCAGTAATTACCCCAGATGGCATATGGCATTCAAAAGGCGATATGGGTTGGTTTGGTTTTAGTTCTGAATCTAGCGAAGAAGCAAATAATTGGAGTGTTAGTTTTAAAGAAAAATTTATTGACAATGCTAATCCAGAATGGACTTTAACAGTTATAGATTGTCATATTTAAAGGAATATTATTACGTGGTAGATAAGGCGAATTAAAAAATTTACCACGTAAAAATTCGATTAGGATAAAATATAGATATTGAAAGGAATTGATTAATGTGTCAATAAATAGAGCAATTGAGTTGTTGGAGTTAAAATACGAAAGAGAAACTAGTGATACCAGAAAGAAGTTTATTAAAAGTCAAATTACAATTCTTATGCAAGCATCTCAAATTATCTTTTATGTAGATCGTATTTAAGAAGGAGGAAGATTAATATGAAAATTCAAGATTTTATTAATAAAGGCATTACAATTGTAAATAGTATGGGAGAAGTTAGGGAAACAAGACATTCTTCAATTGTATTTCCAAACGGAAGAGTTGCTAGTATTGTAATTGAAGAAGATAATTATTCTATTGCAACATGCGATTATGATGGTTATTTTAATTGGGATATCTTAAAACCATTTGGAGCATCAAAGGATGGTGTAATTATTTGTAAAACCGAAGATGAAGTGTGCAAGGCATTAGCGATTATTGAATCACTATAATTACCCAATCAAACATGTAATTTAAGCTATAATTTAATTAAAAAGGAGTTTGATAAAAATGTTAAATAAAACTTATTTAGGCCAACCAATAGTTTTTAAAAATCAAGTTTATGGAAGAATTGTTTCTTTGAAAGGTTTAACGGCAAATAATGGTACTTTAAATTCTATTGTCCAATTTAGTACACCATCAGGGTCGGTTGCTGAAGCTGGAATCTTTTATTTAGAAGAAGCAAATAAAGAAGGGATTCAAAAGATAAAAGAATATGAACAATGGCATTTAGATAACTTACCAAATGAAAAAATGTATGATGGCAGATTAGAAAATATAGATTATTTTTAATAATGGCAAACCCGATTAAATGACGATTTTGTAGGAAATTGAAAGGAGTTAAAATAAAATGAAAGCAACATATAAAATCAAAGGTGAAATTTATATATTTGAGCAAAAAGTAGTTAATGGAGAAAGTGGCATTTCCGTTAAGAATAATAAATGGTTAACCGAGGAGTCTTTCACATCAAGAAGAACGGAATTACCAGAATCAAGCATAGATGCAGTTCGAATTCTTAATAAAGAAGGTTTAAATTGGATTGACATCAAATAATACATTTAAAGGGTTGAAAGGAGACTTATGTATGTTAAGACATTTAGAAGTTGTAGTGATAACTGTAAACGCATATTCTTTAGGTATTCATGTAACTAATGATAATAGCACTGGTATTGTTGCTAGTTTAATGGGAATAGGTTGTTTTACAATACTTTATATATATGATTGTATTAAGAATAAAAACAAAGGAGGAATTTATTAATGGAAAAGAAAATTAAAAACATCTCAAAAGTATGTACATCTTCTACATGTGCAAGCAAACAATTTCCTTGTTGCGCTGAATGGTGTTTATCGGCGGTTCTGAAGGTTGAATATGAAGGAGATGAGTAATAAATGAGCAATTATTATTCTGTCGCAGTGATTGAAGAAAAAACTGTTTACTATATGGGTAAGGCATGTTTTGCTAGATTTATACTTCCTCTATTCTTTAAAAACAATTGCAAAAACAAAACATTTTGCATTTATGGAGACGAAAGTCATGCGTGGTGTGAAGATAAATATGAATATGACGAAGATTATGATCTTATTGAATTTGATAGTTATCCGGCAATTGAGACAGAATGGGTTGAGAAGAATTGTTTATCAAAAGATCAATTTAATAAGTTAATTAATAAAATTGGTGGGAAAGAAGTTAGGATAAACAAAGATGGACAATTTATAATGGTTTAAAAGAACGCTTCTATTTACTATGTCATTATTTGTAATTACATAGTAGTTCTTAGCAATTAAATTTTATTGACTATATTTTACACATATGGTAGATTAAATAGAGTCAATAAAATTTGGAGGTGTTAAAATGGGCAATGATAACAAATTTGATTCAGGTAGTCAAATGACCCAAACTGAAGTCAATATAGTGAAAGAAAAAATTGCGGTTGCCAAAGATTTAGGTCATGAAAAAACGGTACAAGACTTACAAAAAAGACTGAATATAGATAATAGTAATATTCATGATCCGAAGTAATTGTTAAACTATTGTATTAGAGGAGGGAGGGTTATTAATGTCAGATCCAAATGATAAAACTTCCGAGTGGTGGAATACTCCAGGGCAAGGAGCAGAAATTAAACAGAGCATTGAAGATTTGTATGGTGGGAAAGAACCTGAAACTCCACCACCAACACCAGAACAAAAAATCTGGGACAATTCTTAATTAAAAAGTATTAAAAGAGCGTCATATGCTCTTTTATTTTTTGAAATGAAGAACCGATGAAAACGCAAACTTATGGGATACAAATATATAAATAATATTTTTTATTTATCTCCATTTAGTATTGCATTACTAAATTTAGAGTGGTATAATATATTCAAGAGGTAAAACAAACCAACCAAAAGAAAACAGGTGAATACATACAGTCATGAACTTCATAGAACAGAAGGATCTTGAAAATCTTATCACAAAATTCAACAGCATAGATTCTTCGATCATCAAAAAGAACTTAATAAGAACTATTGATGATTCACAGTATAATCGAAGCAATCAAATGTTAGCTGATAAAGTTGGAGTAAGCGTTCAGACTATTTACCTTTACAGGCAGGTTCAGAAAAAGACCAATATCAATTTCGAAGTGGTTCTTAGATTAGCAAATGCTTTAGGTGTTAAAATTGAAGAGTTAATTGGAAAGAAAGAAGGAATTGCCATGAAAAGATTGTTAATGTTAAAACCAAGTGAATGTGGTTCAGAAGATACAATACAAGGTAGGGTTTACAATATAACGAGAGATTATTGGTCTGTATGGATTGAAAAAGACTTTAATAGTATCCAATATGAATATAATCAAGAGACTGTTGAAAAATATCCAAACGGAACAAGATGGTTGGTTATCAATGATGAAAGTAGTTCTGACTCATTTGAAGTTAATGACAATGAAGATAGATTTATCATATGTGAAAATGATAGAGAATTAGCGCACGAATTGATAAACAGAATGGATGGATTAGACAAAACAATAGTTAATATGGCTATGATGTTTATGAAAGACAAATAGGTTCAAAGTCTAATTCTATAGGGGTAGGAGTAATGAAAAATGTTCGTGTTAATTTGGGCAGATTATGAAGATAAAACATATGCACGTAAGTTTTCAAGTGAGCAAGAAATGAATGACTTTGTAATTGAGTATGAAGAAAATATTATAATTCTTGGTACTAAGATTGTTCACTAATTGACTTGACAAAGGGCAAGCAATTTAAAGGAGTAAGATTTATTATGAAACCAACTCAAATGCAAGCTGTTAGATCATTAGTTTTTAAATCAGAAACAACTAATCAAATTACCGCGATATTTAATGAGACAAAAATCAAAGTTAAAACTGAGAAGGGAGATTATATTGGAGTAGTTATTGAAAATCTGATGTATGGATATGGTTTTGTTTTGAAAACTGAATTAGGTAAGCAAGATATCCTTTTTGATGATATAGTGGAAATATTTTATGGAGAATAAAGGAGGTAAGTCAATGAAAAAAGTTAATATGGAAAGACATGAGCAATGAATCAACCTCTATCCTTGAATGGCTTGAAAGTCCTATAACTGATAAGAAATTAACTCTTACAGTCAAGAAAAATCAAATGTGGTCTAAGGAATGGGGTAATATTAATATCATGGTGACTGAGGAAATATTTAATGAAATCAGGCAGTATGTCAATCAAGAAGATGATATTGTAATGGTTGAGGATAGTGGAGATAAGTTAATTTTCAAATTGAAATAACTTCAATCGAAAGGACGGTTTAACTGAGTATGAAAATTGAAGATGTTTATGATGTTATCTACAAATTAGATAGGACTATGAATACCTTGCAGGATAAGATATGTTTAACCATTGATAAAGAAAGAGTCGCTCTACTTGAGTATGAATATGAAGTCTTAAGAAAGTGCAAAAAGGATTTACTACAACTTGATCTAAACGATATTGGAGAAATCAAAAATTCTTTGGTAAAAATAGCAACGTATGCAATGAGGAAGGAGTTTAATGCCAAATGATTACTGAAAAGCGACTAGGTTTTGCCTCTACGTGGAGTGAAGATTCTTATAGGTTTAAAGTTGGAGATAAAGCAAAAATCGTTGATAGAAATACCTGTATAAAATTAGATAATAAATTTTGCAATAGACGAGATCATTCATTTATGGCAGGTAAAATTGTTACAATCAAAGAAATATTGAAAGGAAAAGCAACTTTAGAACCAGTATATGTTATTGAAGAAGCAGAAGATTATTTTTGGGAAGACAGCTTCTTTAAAGGTCAGGCAGAGTATATTGAGAACCTATAAATATACTAATTGAAAGGATTGATATTAATGAATAATAATGAGGAATATTTTGAATTCCTTGATGATTTAAGAGATAGTGGAACAGTTAATATGTTTGGTGCTTCTGTAGACCTTAGAGAAGAATTTGGGTTAGGTAAAATAGAAGCTAGAAAAATTCTTGGTCAATGGATGGATACTTATGATGAAAGACATCCAGAATAAAAATGAACAAAAACCTTATTCATAGAAAGAAAGGAGATTAAATAAATGGATAATGAATTAGATATTAAAGTAGGTATGACTCCACATACTTGGGATAACCATAATAAACCATATAGTTGGGTATTGTTAAGATGGTATAAGACTGTGTGGTGCAATGTAGGATTTGGTTGGGCAAAGACTCCAAAAGAAGCATGGGAGGATGCCAATAGGCATTATGAATGGTATATCATAGAGCACAAAAACTGAATTGGAATGGTTAAGATAGGTAAATAAATGCACGATTTGATCGTATCGTAAAATGAAAGGATGATAATCATATGGAAAAGATTAGTAGAGAGTTATTATATGATTATCACTGGAAAAATCATTGAGAGTAATAACATTGGAACTGAAAACAAATTCAATCAACTATGCGTATGGCAAGGAACCGTATTAGGAGAATCAACAGTAGAAGATTTTACAAACTTCTTTAAAGAAAATTTCAATGCAAGAATTAAATTCTGCGAAGAAGTCAAAACAAATGGTAGTATCGAGCGCAATGAAGAGGGTGGACGCAATGACATTCTATTTTATGTACACGATGATGACATTCCTAATTTTGCATTAAATAGATTTGAATATGGTATTCGATGGTGGGAAGATGTAGTTAGTTATAATGACAATTCATATTTGTACAGTCAAGAGGTATTGGATAGGTATGCGGTTAAGTGGTAGAAAGGAGGATTATTGGTTATGAATATTGAAGACCAATTCATAAATGAAAAAGGAAGTTGGATTACTGACTTTTCCACAGAGGAAGAATATCAAGAACAAATTAACAAGGTTAGAAAAACAATCAGAGAAACAACGACTAACAGGGACTTCGACATACTGATTGATTACTTTCAGTTGATAAGACGTTCTTATACTAATTGGCTTATGGAGAAAGAAAGGGTAGAATATTTTAGTTCTTAAAAATACTGACTCAACAAAAAGGGTGAGCAGTTAGAAGGAGTAAAATTAAAATGAATAATGTAACTAAAATTACTTTTAAAGAATTGAAGAAACTTGATGGTGAATCTATTAAAGTTATAAAACCTTATAAAGTAAGCACAGAACCAGCAAGAGGTCTTCTGAAAATTAATGGAACAAATGTTTTCAACTGTTTTAGCAACCAAGTAAGTTGTGAAAATGATTCATTCGCATTTATACATTTCCATGATATGGATGGAGAAGAAGTAGCAAATATATCAGTTTTCAATGTCGAAAACGAATGTTTGATAATTATAGATGGCGAAGATGTTTATAGTGAGACGGCTATGAGAGTAATGTTCAATGATTTTAAGAAAGATTAATTCTTCCGAGGAAAGATAGATTTAATCGGAAAAGGATGGTTGAAAAATGAATTATGAAGAAAGAAAATTATGTCCGTTTAATACTACTGCCTATAATAAACCTTTTGGTAAAAACTTTACTTTTTATGGAGTATCTACTAC
>Ga0209000_1001622_pt1 | contig 13858 bp, 14 predicted proteins | sample RifGroD2_FD_183998 | JGI IMG/M metagenome (GOLD analysis project Ga0209000, IMG submission 183998) | Groundwater microbial communities from Rifle, Colorado, USA - Groundwater D2 (SPAdes) (version 2) | ecosystem: Environmental > Aquatic > Deep subsurface > Groundwater | place: Rifle, Colorado...
AATATTAATTTTAATAATGTTTCAATTGGATTATTGAAGAAAAATAGATCTATTCGTGTGCCTGATTTATCAATTAACCAACATTTTATTATTTCTTGTGAAAAAATATATTTATTTGTGAGATTTGCACATTTTTTTCCTTTTTCTAATAATGAAACAATTGAATTTCCATTTTTTCGGAATGTATGATATTTATTACTATATGTTTCAAATGATACAAATACACGTGCAATACATTCAATTATAACTTTATGCGGACAATTATCAACCACGCGTGCAGTATCATCATATGAATATGAATCAACCGGTTTATACAATTGTACAGAAAAATTTATTTTATCTTTATTATATTCGTCTAACAATTCATTCCACTTATTAAAATCAACGTCTTTCATACTTGCTATTAAATTATTCATTTATTTATCTGTTATTATAATTATTTATCAATAATAGTTATAATGTTAATAAATCAATTTTTTACAAACTATTTATTTATAAAAAATTGAAAAATAAATATCATGAATCATTTACAATATACATATTACAATACTACAATATCATAATGAAATATTCTCTCAATTTTCCATCAAATTGGATTCGTAAACAAAATTCAAATAAACATGCCACTCATACATTTAATGTTATTGAAAATGGAAAAATAAATCTAGTAATGATAACTATTTCAAAATTTCAAAAAATACAACAATCATTTTTAGAAACTCCAAAATATGTACTCGAAATGGAAATAAATATAGAAAAAGATCATATTGCCGAAAAAGATATTGTGGTAGAATCATTTGTAGATAATAATAAACATATTGGATATTATTATAAAGCAACCGATACAAATTGGAAAAAAGATTGTTTAGATGATTGGCCATGTGTATTACGTTGTTTATATACAAACGAAAATATAAATGTTGAATTATCTGTATTATGTTTTGATATGAATTGTAATACAATAAAACAAGCAATTGACATGCTTAAAACAAGTAAATGATTTATTAAAACCAATATATTATTTGATCAAAAACTAGTTGATAAATAAGTTTTTGTTATTTTATAATTTATTAAATTAAATTATAAAATTATTTTTTGGAAAATTGAAATTTACACATTTAATAATTGTATTTTTAGAATATAACCACAATACAAATTAAATGCAATACTTAGTTAACCACCCCGGATTCGGTGATCCGTTATCAAATTATTGGATACAATACTACACAAATGCAAGTCTTCATTATATAGATTCAAAGCTAAATAATCATGATCAATCATTATTGCAATTACGTACAACTAATACTGATCTAGCATCTCAAATAACACAACAAAATGAACATATAATAAATTTAAATGATAATATTAACACACTTAAAAATTTACTTCAGCAAAATACTACTGAAATACATTTGGCAAATGATACCATACAACAAACTGCACAACGAATTGATACAGTTATAATAGAACTTAAAAATGATATTTCACTACTAAATACAAATTTAACAATAAATAATACAAATTTAGAAAATGTTAAAAATGAAATAAAAGGACTCGCAAGTAAAATTACACAAATAATGTCATTTGTTCCATTATTTGTAAAAACAACCGGATCATATTTTATTAGATTACTAACACATATTAAAACTAATACAATAAATGAATTTGACGATCCACTATATGATGATAGATATTTATCACTATTAGAATGTAATATAGAAACTAAAAATATTGCAAAAATAGTTTAATATTATTGATTTTTTCAAATTCATCTATAAAACTTGATATTTATTGATAAATTGCTATGTAATTGTTTGATCAAAAATAGTTGATAAATAAATTTTTGTTATTTTATAATTTATTAAATTAAATTATAAAATTATTTTTTAAAAAATTTGAATATTTTTGGTACATATACACAAGCTAATCCAGCAATACTACCAATAATTGGTCCTAAAACTGCGTCTCTAATTGACATACCACCAGCTATAATTGTTCCAAATGCAATACCATGTATATTTCCAGCAATACTTTCTCCAATTTGCTCAAACGTCATTTTTATAATAATATTAACAATTATTCTTTTATGTCATTGTATTATATTTTTCTCCTTCAGATTTAATAATTTTCAAAACAATATCAAATGATTTTGTGATTTCATTCGGATCGATACCATATGAAGTTCCAATTGATTTAAGAAAATTTGATATGTCTATTATACAATTAGTGTACCAATCCAAACACAGATTATACATCCGAACTCCTCCACCATTAATTTTCTCTAAAAATTCTTTTAAAAATATATTTATAAAATTTTTATAATTAAATAACAATTCGCGTTTTATCATATTTTCTGTTGTATTAAATTCTTTTGCAAGAAAATCTATTTTAATACGATACTTAAAATCAAAACTTCCTGCAAGACTGAAAAGTATTTTAACTAAATATTTAGCATAATATTGATATGTAAATATATCTGTATTTACTTCATATTGTTCGCCATCATATATAAAAAAACTCGGACCATCAACACCATTAACTGTCATATGATAATTTTTAATTAAATTACTTGCTAAATTTTGTGTCCATTCACTCATTTTATATAAATCAATCGATATATGCTTAAGTATTTGTTTGATTACGAATATCAAATAAATACTTAATAATACTAATATTATTATATTTTTTTTTAATTTACACTCTTTATCGAGAATCTCATCATCAACTCTTTTTTAATAATATGTTAATACTTGCACATCATGTTCTTGTATTATTATTTTCATATTTGGTGGTCGATATCCAAAATATTCTGGATTGTTTTTATCATAAATAATTGTCGGATGCCAATCATCACCAGTTAATTTATAATAATAAAATTTTAAGGCGGTCAGTTTCACGGTTTCTACCGACATTTGCACATGTATTAAATCATCTTCGTTTCCAACATCTAATGAATAAACAGATTTACTCATTGGTACTATTTCATGTACATAATCATAAGTAACTACTTTTCGTGAAAATTGTTTTATATCATTTATATCATTTATATCAATCTCTATTTGTTTCGGATAACATAAATGCTGCCATAATCGTATGGATAAATTTTTATATTTTACACTACTATTGTTAACTATTATTATATTAAATTTATTCTGTTCAAATTGTTTTTCTTTAGTTATATGTATAGCTTTTCGTGGATTTCGTTCGTCATAAGTACTGTAAGTATTAATATCAGTATCTTTAACTACTATAATATTAATTTTTTCTTTATCAAATTGTTCATATTCTGCATTTTGAAGTATTTCTTTAATATTTGTATAATCATATGGTTTGTTATCCGGCATTATTATATTAAATTCACCTTTTTTAAAATGTTTTTTTCCATTAGTTGTGAATTCTTCAATTGATTCTTCACTTGAGTCATTACCTGATTCGTCAATTACTATATCTGGTTCATAATTTGGATCTATTGTTTTAAGTATTTTAATGAATTCATAATTGTTAAAATGTTTATTTCGGGTTTTTTTAATTATTAATTTGTTTGTTGGTATATCTGAATCATAATCGGAATCAGTCATTTTGTTATAATATTATTTATAATTATATTGTTATATGATTATAAATCAATTTTTTGAGATATTTATAAATAAATATCTTAAAAAAGAGTTGATGAAATTGTTTTATAAATCATATATTTTTAATAATACGTTAATACTTGCACATCATGTTCTTGTATTATTATTTTCATATTTGGTGGTTTTGGTCCACTATATTTCATATCATTTTTATCATGAATAATCGTAGGATGAAAATTGGAATCAGTTGGATATAATTTATAATGATATATTTTGAATTGTAGTAAATTCCTCGGTTCTAAAATTATCATCATATTCATAAATTCATCATCATAATAACCCAGCTTATCTGTACACATTGGTATCGTTTTACGTGTATAATCATAACTAAATAATTTTTGAGAAAATTGTTCAATATTTGAACCATTTATATTGATTGTACAGAAATCTGCCGCGTGTTCTGTTAATAATAGTTCAATATCATTATATATTTCATTGCTATTATTTACAATCAGTATATTAAATTTATCTTTTTCAAATAAGTTTTCGGTTGATTCACATCCGTTTGGTATGTTTATTGCCTGCCTTTCACAATCTTCATCATTTTCATTAGATTTTTCATTATTTATTATAATAATATTAAATTTGTCTTTTTCTAACTGCATATTATTTGTCATGTTTATTGTTTGTTTTACACGTTCTATATTAGATGTTTCATCACTATCGACAATTGTTATTTTACAACGATCATTTTCTAAGTATTTATCTCCATTATTTATTTCTTCATCAAATTCAGACATTTTGTTATAATAGTATTTATAATTATATTGTTATATGATTATAAATCAATTTTTTTAGTAATTGCTGAAATGAACATGTGAATACTATCTCAATTTTTTATTCGTCAATTGCATCTGTCCATAAATTAATTATATTCTCTTCATATTTTCTTTCTTCTAATTCTTTTCTAAAATTATCTTTTGTTAGTTTTCCTTGTTTCTTCAATACATCATATATATTCATTATTTGTTCATTATCTGATATTCCAATTGTAATATTCTCATCAAATCCTACTAATGCATTCACCATTCGTGTTATTCTTCCAGTAAAACATTTACATCTTCCATCATTCATTTCTTCATATAATCTTTTTTCTATTTCTATTTTAATATCTTCTTCAGAAAATTTACTTATTCTCTTCATTACAAGTTCAAATATTTCTTTTTCTGTTAAACATAATTCACTATGATAATTTTCTAAATCCAATTCTTCTGGAATTATGCAATTCATTTCAATATTACCAAAATTTATTCTCAAATATTCAATTGATTGTTTCAATGATCGCTGAAGTGTGTGATCATGTACATTTTGTCCATCAGTATAAATATTTTTTCTTTTTTTGTTTCTTAATATTTGTCGGTTTATTCGATTTGTTTCTATTTGCGGTAATTGATTCTTTTCATAATTTATATATTCTAAATTTGGAAGTTCTGTCAATAATGTTAATTGATTATTATCACATTCTATATGTGTAACATGTAGAAGTTCTGGCAATAATGTTAATTTATTATCACTGCAGAATAAATCAGTAATATTTGGTAGTTCTGATAATGATATTAATTGATTATTAGAACACCATATTTTTGTAACATTTGAAAGTTTTGGTAATGATATTAATTGATTATTAGAACAATGTAAATCTATAACATTTGGTAGTTCTGGCAATGATGTTAATTGATTATTAGAACAATGTAATGTTGTACAATTTGAAAGTTTTGGTAATGATATTAATTGATTATTATAACAATGTAAATCTATAACATTTGGTAGTTCTGGTGCCTTATGCTGTAAACCTTCTTGGCAGCTAGGCATTAATGATATTAATTGATTATTAAAACACCATAATATTGTAACATTTTGAAGTTCTGGTAATGATATTAATTGATTATTATAACAATGTAAATATATAACATTTGGAAGTGCAGGCAATGATATTAATTGATTATTATAACAATATAAATATATAACATTTGGAAGTGCAGGCAATGATGATAATTGATTGCCAGAGCAACCAAATGTCGTAATATTTCGAAGTTTTGGCAATGATGTTAATTGATTATGACAACACCATAATGTTATAATATTTGGAAGTTTCGGCAATGATGTTAATTGATTATCACTACAATCTAATTTTATAACATTTGGAAGTGCATGCAATGATGTTAATTGATTATTACTGCAATTTAAATCTATAACATTTGGAAGTGCAGGCAATGATGTTAATTGATTATGATAACACCACAATGTTTTAACATTAGGTAGTTCTGGTGCTTTCGGCGGGAAACTTTCCTGGCAGTTAGGCATTAATGATGTTAACTGATTATCAGAACACCATAATGTTATAACATTTGGAAGTTCTGGTAAAAATGTTAATTGATTATAAAAACAATATAATGTTACAACATTTGGAAGTTTTGGCAATGATGTTAATTTATTGTACACACAATATAATGTTTTAAGATTTGGAAGTTCTGGTAATGATTTAAGTTTATTTCTATTACACATTAAATATTGTAATGTGTCTTTATATTTCATAATTTCTTCGTACACTCCTTCTCCATTTTCATAATTAGTAATAATCAATCCTAATATAACACCATTTGTTTCATTCTTTAATGTATTTATATATTTTTCTTGTTCGTTTGAATCTGTAATTTTATTTAATTCATTTAATTTATTTATAATATTCTGATCAATAATATGTATTAAAGGCATGATAATATGTTTATTATTATCATGTCTTTATATGTATGTAATATAATTACTAAAAAATTGCAATTTCATTGTGAACAATCTCATCGACTCTTTTTTAATAATAAGATAATACATATACATCATTATTTTGTATTATTATTTTAATATTTGGCGGTTTAATTCCTTTATATTTTGGATTATTTTTATCATGGATAATTATTGGAGAAAAATTTGTTTCATCCAATGGATATAATTTATAACGATAAATTCTTATAGATCCTACATTTGGTGTTATAAATAGTGTCATATCAATAAATTCATCATTTTCATCCCGCCATGATTCGATATCATTTGTTCCCATTGGTACCACTTCACGTGTATATTCATAATTAAATAATTCTCGAGAAAACGGCTTAATATCATTACTATCAATATTTATTCTAGTATATCCTACACAAAATCCAGTTAGTACCAAACTAACCTCTGAATATATATTATTACTACTATTTACAATCATTATATTAAATTTATCTGTTTCAAATTGATCTTCATTTGGCATGTGAATCGCTTGTTTATATGGAGTATTCCAAGTTTGAGTATTGTTCGTTTTTTCGTCCGATTCTTTGTCCGATTCTTTGTCCGATTCTTTGTCCGATTCTTTGTCCGATTCTTTGTCCGATTCTTTGTCCGATTCTTTGTTATTTATTATTATTATATTTGTTTTATTTGTTTTGAATTGGATACTATATGCAGTTGTTACAGCAGATCTAATTTGGTCAATATCATAAATTTTGTCATCACCAATAATAATAACTTTGCATCTATCATTTTCAAAATAATTTTTTCCATTTTTTATTGCATTTTCGATTTCTTTCTCATATTCAGTCATATATATATATATTATTAGTATATTATTAGTATTTTTTTAAGTGTAAATAAATTAAGTCCATTTCAAAATATAGACATCACCATCATAATATTCTCCTATCATATTTTCATATTCATTATATCGAACGAAAACAGGACCATTTTGTCGATATAATTTTCCATTTACACGATACATTTCTTTGATTATTTTTCCATCTTTATTATATTCAATGAATGAAGGACCATTAACACGATGTTGAATACCATTTTTGTAATATATTTCTTTTATTATTTTTCCATCGTTATTATATTCAATGAAAGCAGGACCATTAACACGATGGCATTTTCCTTTTATAAAATATACTTCAATTATTTTTATATTATCATTGTAGAAAATAACTGCTGAACCATTTTCATGATGCACAATACCATTCAAAAAATATTTTTCTATTACTATATGCTTTTTTTTATCAGTAAAAATAAATTTTCCAGTACACATTATCAATACTTCTTCATATGGTATTTCCTTCACAATTGTTATTTTACTCGCAATATATTTGTCATCTTTTTTAATAATTTTTCCACTAAGAATTACTTCAATATATTTATTTTCGGTAGTTATTTTATGAGACGAATGAACAAACGATGGATATGCAGAAAATCCTTTTTTTAATGATTCAGATTTTTCATATGTTTCTCCTATTTTATATTGAAAATTTTTATAATAGAAATCTTTATCAACTATCTTATATGCGGTTATTGGTTCCATTTGTTTATTTAGAAATAATTTAAATAATATTCTTCTGTTTATTATCAATTATTATGTTTTATTATTCAAACAATAAATAAATCAATTTTTTTGAAAAAATAATTTTTGAATACTATCAAATTTATATATTTATTTGCAATATTCTGATATCATTGTAAACAATTTCATCAACTCTTTTTTAATATGATTGAATCACTCATATTAAAAAATTATGATATCATTGTAAACAATTTCATCAATTATTTTTTAATAATTCATAAATGAATTATTAAAAAATTGAAATTCTAATTTACTGACAATTATATTATACCAAACTATTATACAAATGAATATTGAAGAACGTTTTCAACATTATCTCGAAACAGATGATGATACTGATCTTATTACCGATGAATCAATTGATTATTTAAAAACTAAAATAGATGAAAATTCAACTAATCCGAAAATATTAGTTTTAACATCTTATTTTTACAAAAATCATTTAAATAATATACCAAAAGCGATTCAAATATTACAAAAAGCTGTCGATTTGGATGATCCTCATGCTATGAATAGTTTAGCATTTTTATACGAAGAACTTGATAATACACATATGGCAATTATAATGTATGAAAAAGCGATCGCAAATAATTATATGGCTGCAATGGCAAATTTAGGACATATATATCATTTGAATAAAGAATATATAAATATTCCAAAAGCAATTGAATTATATAAATTAGTTATTTCCAAAAATAAAATAAATGGACCATTTTTTTTGGCAATAAATAACTTAGCACGTATTTATAGCACAATTCCAGAATTTCTTAATATTCCAGAAGCAATTAGATTATATAAAATATCAATTGAAGGAAAAAATCCATCTGCTATGTTTAATTTAGCATGCTTTTATAATAAAAATAATGAATATCAAAATATTCCAGAAGCAATAAAATTATTCGAAATGGCAATTGAATTTGATCATGAGAAATCAATTAATAATTTAGCAATATTATATTGTAAAAATCAAAAATATATGAATGTAAATAAAGCTGTTGAATTATGTATTAAAGGAATGAAGCTTGGTTATCAAAGTACACATGAACTTGCATGTAAAATATTCAGAGATTATGATGATTTGCGAATAACTGAAATTCAAAAAGAAGTTTTTATCGATTTCTTTGGTAATGAATTTTATGAACAATATTTTGAAGGAAAATTATAAATTAATTTTAATAAGGTTGTATGATTCGATAAAAAAAAATAGAATACAATGATTTTTAGATCATTTGGACATCATCCCAAAAAATATTCACATCTCGTTCTTTTATAATATAATCTAATACTTGGTCACAATACACAGCATTTATGGCAATTGGCCGACCAGTAAAACAATTTATTTTTCCATTAAATTGTTGTGTTTCTTTATTGTAGACTAATGTGTGTTTTATGGTATATTTTTGGGAATTAATAGTATGAACAATCCATACTATTTTATCTGGATTAAAATAAATAGTATGATTCATTTTATCAAATTCACATAGATTATCTTCAATTCCATCATCAATTTCAATATATTTTGTTAGTATTTTATCCGTTTCATCAATCGGATAATTAATGAATTTTTTAAATTTTTCTAGTATTACTTGATCAGTAAAATAAGTAGCCATTTTGTTATTTAATGTATATTGTATATTATGTTAATAATTAAAAAATCAATTTTTTGATAATTTATTTATAAATTATCAAAAAAGAGTTGATGACGAAATTTATTGAGGAAATTGCAATTTTTTGATAATTTATTTATAAATTATCAAAAAAGAGTTGATGACGAAATTTATTGAGGAAATTGCAATTTTTTGATAATTTATTTATAAATTATCAAAAAAGAGTTGATGACGAAATTTATTGAGGAAATTGCAATTTTTTGATAATTTATTTATAAATTATCAAAAAAGAGTTGATGACGAAATTTATTGAGGAAATTGCAATTTTTTGATAATTTATTTATAAATTATCAAAAAAGAGTTGATGACGAAATTTATTGAGGAAATTGCAATTTTTTGATAATTTATTTATAAATTATCAAAAAAGAGTTGATGACGAAATTTATTGAGGAAATTGCAATTTTTTGATAATTTATTTATAAATTATCAAAAAAGAGTTGATGACGAAATTTATTGAGGAAATTGCAATTTTTTATAAATTAATTTAAATATTTTCGTCATTTATTTCTTCAAGTAATTCCACAAATAAATTGTTTAATCCCATTGAATCTCGAAGTGCAATTAAAGGATCATTTCTCATTGGTGCTTGATATCCATTAAACATGAAAATTAATTTTGCAAAATGTGCGATAAAGTCAAATAAAATCTCATCATTTCCACATATTTTGATATATTTAATTAATATTTGTTTAAATTTTTCTCTATCTGAATCAAGTATTTTTAATATTCGTAATTCTTCTTCTTGTGGCATATTTGGACGAAGTTCTTCACTTATTCCACAATGTTCATCAAATTCATACATTGCATGTAAAAGTATTGATATTTTTTCATTTTCAGTTTTAGAAATTTCATTTGGATTATTTTGAAGTATACTATTTACATTGATAATTGAAAGACGTAAAGCATCATATGCATCATGCGAATCGTCTTCCGATTCAGATAATGACATCATTCGTGATAAAAATTCATCAAATCCAAATTTTTGTATTACTGAAAGTAATAATTTTTGATCTTTAATATTGGTCTTATGTGATATATATTCTTCATATGTTTCCATTTGTTTTATATATAGTAGTAAAATTATTTGTGATATAATTATATTTTCAATTTTTTTAAATATATATAATGAATTATATATATTTAAAAAAAGAGTTGATGAAATTATTTATAATATAATCACAATTTTATTATATGATAAATATTTAAAATATCACATAATTAGTTAATTTTGACATTATATAACCGATTATAGCTAGTCTAAATTTTATTTGGACTAGCTATAATCAAGTTGGCGATCCACGTGATAGTACAAATATGGTTTTTCCATAATTTATTCTCAAATATTATAAATTTCAATTTTTAATAATATTTATGATCATATAATATATTTTGAGTATTATAATAATCATAAAATTCATCATAATTTTGTAATTCAAGTTGCTTAAATAATTCAGTTCTGTTTACTTTGTGTGTTTCCATCAATGTTATCAAATCATCTGTCATATCATCTGATGATATAAATAATTCACCACCTAATATTGCATAATCGTCATCTTTCAAATTTGGATATGTTTGCATAATATGTTGTTCATTATAGGTTATTGGTAAAACTAAGTCATCATAATGACTCGTATTTGTATAATTCATCACATTATTTGGATGCATAAATTTTAATTTATTTTGTTCATGTTCATATTTTCCATATACACATACTAAATTATAATTTAATTTATAAACTCCAATCGTTGGTGTGTCATAATGTATTCTTTCAGTTGCCATCATAAGTGCCATCATCGGATATGTTGAAAAATATATACCACATTTATACGTATCTGTGCATTTTCTTGGATATTGATAGATATTTTTTAATATCTCTTCTGATTCATCTAATCTGTATATAAAAGTGCCTTCTTTAATAGTAACAAGCATTGTTATTAAAAATATTATTACAATAAATATTTTTGAATATTAAAAATTCAATTTTTTGATAATTTATTTATAAATTATCAAAAAAGAGTCGATGACGAGATTTATCGAGGAAATTGCAATTTTTTATAAATTTGAATGAAATGCAAATTTATAAAAAAGAGTCGATGACGAGATTTATCGAAGAAATTTTAATTTTATATTTTACTATATTTCGTTATCGACCGTTTTATTCTGTCTTTTATATCGTCCATATCATTTGTTTGCAATTCTTCACATGTTTTTTCTTGATATTTTTTAATCCATTTTTTTATATATTCGCATTCGGGATCATATTTTTGGGATTGTAATAATGGATTTAATACTCTAAAATATGGATTCGAAAATGTTGCTTCACTTGATATCCAATACCAATTCATAATATTTTGTGTTACATCATAATCTATTAATTTTGTTTTGAAATATCTCTCGCCATATCTCCAATCGATATGATAAATTTTTGTTAAAACGGTTGCAGTTACCATTCTCGCACGATTATGCATCCAACCAGTTTCATTCAATTGTGTCATTGCGGCATCAACAAAAGCTATTCCAGTATTACCATTTTTCCATTTATTAAATAATGTTGTATTATTTGTCCATTTAATTTTATTATATTTTTTATTATCATGCATCGTGAATAATTTGGGATTAAAATATATTTGATTATAATAAAAATCTCTCCAATATAATTGTCTTATTAAATCATTCTTATTTCCTAACATTTTCTTAAATGTATGGTATTCTTCGCGTATACTTACAGTTCCAAATTTATTGTGTGGACTTAATTTTGTCGTATCATATTTTGGATAATTTTTTTGTTCATTATATTTTTTAAATTGTTTAATATTCTTTAGGATTTTCAATGCATTCGTCCTTCCACCATTTACATATAAATTATTATTTGTTTTATACAATTTACTCCAATTTTTGTATTCATTTGGTAACCTTATTTTTTTAGTCATTAAATTTTTAAAAATATATTTTATTGGTTTATTTATTTTCTTTCTTTTTGCAACATTATAGTATGGTGTATATTTTTTAAAATTTTTATTTGATGTATTCTTTATTGTTTCAATATTATTTAATAATATATCTTCATAATGTTCGAAATTAATCGAATATTTATCACACATTTTTTTAATTTTCCAATCACGAAAACGACTATACACCGAATAATCTCTATTCACCATTACACAATCTATTTTATGTTTTTTAATTATTTGTTCAACGATTTTCCACGGATTTCCATATAATGTATATAATCTACTATTATATTTATGAAGTTGCTTATCTAAATCATCCAGAGATTCCACCATAAATTGTATACAATTATTCGATTTATATTTTTGTTTCAATTGATGAGGATCAAATATAAAAATTGGTATTATATTATTTGATTTCTTATCTGCATTGATCAATCCAGTGTTATCAAATAATCGTAAATCTCTCCTAAATATAAATAATGTATTTTCATATTGCATTTATATTATAAAAGAAAATATTCGTGAAGTTTATTGAACAGTAGTAATTTTGGTGATGATGTTAAATTATAATAAGAATTTTTTATTATTTCAAATTATCCACAATGAAATCGCAATTTATAATATTATGATTCTATTAAATCCAATAATTTATTAGTTCCAATAGTAAACGTTTGATATTTCAATGGTATATCCAGTTCATCACATATTTTTTTAATTTTTTTCTCAATTTTAACATATTCTGGATCTGTGTATTTTGTCATAAAAATACATTTACAATATTTTTTAATTGGTATTTTTTTTCCAAACATAATTTCATGAGAATGCATATAACTCAATTGATGCATCGATTTATGTATTTCCACTTGTTTATTAATGAAATTTTTTAATTTTGTTAGTGATGGCATTTTTTTTAATTTTCCTTTTCCTCTAATAACAAATCTATCATTATTATAACCTTCTTTGAATGATAAACCAAAACCACCAACTCCATCACACACATAAAAAGGAAAATCTTTTAATATTTGTTTATCTAAAATAATTGCAGAATCGAACCAGTGACAATATTGATTTTCTTCGTCTAACATATCTCTATAAAGCAATTGTGTAAATATTTGTTCTGGATGTTCTACACTGAGCATTGTAATATATTTCTTTTTTGGTTTTATATCAATAAATCCATCTTTTAAAATATTCAATAAATTTCGAGTTAGTGTTCCGTGTATTATATAAGAATCC
>Ga0209000_1001631_pt1 | contig 13821 bp, 15 predicted proteins | sample RifGroD2_FD_183998 | JGI IMG/M metagenome (GOLD analysis project Ga0209000, IMG submission 183998) | Groundwater microbial communities from Rifle, Colorado, USA - Groundwater D2 (SPAdes) (version 2) | ecosystem: Environmental > Aquatic > Deep subsurface > Groundwater | place: Rifle, Colorado...
CAGGTAATCACGATATTTAATCTTTGAAAGTCCCGATCCAAGATTCAGCCCATTAAAAGGTACAAGAGGGATGAGTCTGAGTGTAAATATAAACCGGAAACCATGGCTGGCAACCTTTTCGTCAAAAGCTTCTATTCTCCCCTTCATAAAGCGTGAGACAAAGTCTCGACCAAAGTACCTTGCCATGAGAAACGCCAGGGTAGCGCCCAGATTGGAAGCAAGCACGTTATAAGCGGTACCCATCGTCACTCCGAATATTGCTCCTCCGCACAATGTTAAGAGTGAACCCGGAAGAGCAACCATGCATCCAATTCCATAAATAAGAATGAAACCAATTGGCCCCCACCAATGCGCCCTGAGTTGTGTGAGAAAACTCAAAAGTGTGTCTATTTTGGAATACTGTGATAAAGACGTATACCTGAAGGTAACAAATGCACCCCCAATGATACCGAGTAAAATGATAAATTTTATTATGGATTTCTTATCTACCATTAGTTTGTTTTTAGGCCTTTGTAAGCGCTTTTATCATTTTTTCACGATTTAACATCGATACCATAACATACTGAGTGTTAGTCTCTTTCCATCCAACAATTTGGCAGGAGCCGCAAAACCCGGTACCTGTGTATACCACCATCTTATCCGCTATTACCTCTTTCATTTTTCTAAAATTGATGTCGGAATTACAAACTATAGCCAACGTAATTGGGGTATCATCAAGCATGTAAAAAACCAGGGGTACATTTTTGCCGTTAATATTAGTCAAAGATGCGCCCACCAACTGGACATTTCCTTTCACAAAAGGAAGCGTTACCGTTAAACCAGTTTGTCTTTGGAAGTACTCCGCAACTGCTTTGGCATTTTGTACCTGTATATTTTCTTCAATGCCAGGCAGGGTTACGCTTAGACCAGTTTGATTTTGAAAGTGGCCTATAATTTCTCTGGCATTCTGTAAACGCATGTCAGGAACAAGCTGCTTCATTATGTAGTCGTGATATTTTGACTCTGCGAGGTAAAAAATATTATTTTTCTTCAGCTTATTTTGTATTACAAAAAAACAGGCAATAAGAATTATTGCTGTTGCTATGCCAGAAACTAATGCGAATCTGCTTCTCAACAAGAAATTCTTTATAAATTGAGTGAAGAAGTTTGGTCTTCTTTCTGCGCTTCTCAAAATTATGTGCTCAAGGTGTACAGGGGCTTTTACCTTGCAAACAGTTTCTTTCACTTTTTCTTGAAGCAGCCTTTCCTTTTCTATTTTCAGGCCGCACGCATGGCACATATTAACATGTGCCAGAACCTCAATATTCCTTTCCACATCGAGTTCGCTATCGAGAAAGGCATAAAAATATTTTCTTACATCTGTACAATTCATTTCTTATTCTCTTTCATAACCGTGTTTTTTTGCATAACCTGTTAATTTTTCCTTTAACATCTTTCGTCCCCTATAGATTCTAGACATTACTGTCCCGATGGGACATTCAAGCATTTTGGAAATCTCCTTGTAGGAAAAGCCCTCTACTGTCGAAAGCAATATCACCAGTCGAAAATCATCAGGTAATGCTTCCAGTGCTTTTTTTATATCTGAGTCCAGCCATTCATCAAATTCTATTTCATTTTCTGCAATAGGGGACGTTAAGACCTCTTCTTTTATTGATTCATGAAAGGACTCAATGCTATCAAAATCAACCAAAGATGGTTCTGTTTTTGTTTTCCTATATTGATTGATGAAAGTGTTCATTAATATTTTAAATAACCATGCCCTTTCATTACTTATTATTTCGCCATTCTGGAGAGATTTGAATGCCTTTAAATAGGTTTCCTGAACCAGGTCGTCTGCATTATTTTCATTCTTAACAAGATATAATGCCGATCTGTATAAAGCATCTATATGAACAAGAAGGCTATCTTTTTGGCTCACGATTTATTACCAGGAAAAAAGTGATGAATAGCAACAGCCTCATTGTGCGGGAAGGATTGCTATCACCGGCAATTTTGCAAATTTAGACATTAATATTAAAGACAAATAACAATCAAGGTTTATTCCTGTAAAATAAAAAACCCTTTACTTTGCGTCCCCTGATTGCTCAGGGTTTGTCTTTATAGATTTATTAACTAAATCTAGCAAATCGAATAAAATTCGATTGTAGGTTTAAAATGAGCTTTATTCGGTTTTACCTAACAATTCCTTTATTTTGTTTTTCAATTCGCTCAAATCAGAGGACTTTATAATATAAGCATCGGCTCCCCATGACATAAAATTATTCTTGTAACAGCTATAAGCCGTATTAATAATAATCGGTATCTTTTTACGTTCATTTATAATTCTGCCCATCGACTCAAAAAAGTCCATCTTTGGTATAATGATATCCATTACTACCAGGGCTGGAGCGTGTTCTTGTAATTTCTTTACAGCTTCACTATCATCCTTTGCTGTAATAATATTATATCCTTCTAATGATAGTTCTTGCTCATAGAGTAAGAGTTGATTATTATTATCTTCTACCACAAGGATCGTTTGTCGAGAAGACATCATACACGCCTTCCTTTAGTCATTCAATGCCCCAACAGAACCGGAGCATCTGATTTATTTGAGCAGTACATATATAAAACAAAAGACAAACAATAAACAAAATATATTCCCACAAAATAGAAAATATCTGTAAGATTTTAAATCATTAAGCTGTTTATCATTTTCATGCATCTTAAACAGTCTTCTCCATCGAGTATCTGGAATTAAATATCTTATGCCTGGTAACATATGAAGCTAATAAGAGTTGATTTCTGAGAGTAGTTCGCAGAATACCGCTATTTTCCCATCTCCTCACAGAGGTAAAAATCTTTTCATTGAGTACCGCTATTTCACCTTGTTTTTTGAGTCGGCATATAAAATCTAAATCCTCACAGACATTCATTTCCTTAAAACCCCCCATTCCCATAAATATAGACCTCTTAACAAATAACCCTTGATCTCCATACGGTAATTTGAACACCTGTGAACGAAGGTTTATTCCGATTTCTATCAATCGGTAAGGGAATTTATTGGATAATAATTTTATTTTAAACGCACCGCCTACGACGTGGTTATTTTCAAAAATGTGCCGAATGTTCAGTAAAACATTTGTTGGTAATATACAATCTGCATGGAGAAAAAGAAGAATCTCACCATGGGCGTATGACGCACCTGCATTCATCTGAACACCACGTCCCATCGGGGAAGAAACTACTTTGACATCTTTATATCGTTCGGCAATTTCTACTGTCCTATCTGTGCTTCCGCCATCAGAAATTATTATTTCAATTTTAGGGTCACCAACGATACCATCAAGGCATCTCAAAATATTCTTTTCCTCATTGAGGGTCGGTATTATTACTGAGATTTCTTTTTGTGTCATAATTAGACGTTTGTATACCAAATCGATTATTCTGACTCTTTGTACAACCCTGCTATGTGTGTCGACTACGGTTTTTCGATCTTTATATCATCGTAATAAGCAATGGCTGATTCCCCAGTATTATCCGTATCTGTCATGATGGCTATTCCTCCAATAGTTGGCGGTTCTTTTCCAAAATACATCTTGAAATCCTCATAAACATTTCTTTGTTCCACAACCCATTTTCCCATATCTTCATTACCACTTTCAACTGCGACCATAATTGACCTTGAATAGTATGGGCTCGGAGTATGCTCCCCTTTCGGGAGCTTGTTTCCCCAAAGGTAAGTGATTTTTTTTGTAAGAGATGGAAACCAATGAGGGAAAATTACGCATACCCTTGCAGCATAATCGTCAGCATCTTTTTTCATCTCGTCTCCCTTTTTAATAATGTTTTCAACTTTCCACCGCCAGGTCAGTATAGGGTATTCTTTAAGGTCATACTTATATTTATAAATCAAGGCGGATGCCGAAGCCTTGCTTTCAGCCTTCAGTACATGACCATTATCTGTTTTGACAATACTGTATTGAGTCTCACCCTTGAACTTCTCACATTCCCATTGTGGCTTTAATCCATTTTCAAAATCATCAATTGTTATGATTTGTCCAGCAGCACAGTTTATGGAAATGCATACGATAAACAGGATTGCAAACAGAATGTCTTTCATTGATAATTCATGTCCACTCTTGAATTGATTTTATGGGCTTCTTTTAAAATAGTTCATAACTGGCGTTACAATGGGCTGAAATGGTATTCACATGCGGCGGCCGCTTCTATAGAATGAGAACTCGACCACAGCTTTTGCCGGCTTGCCGCCTATTTCCAGCACGGGATAAGCCAGGAAATTAATGGGGCCTGAAGCGGGACCCGGGGTAACCACAAGGTCGCGGCCGCTGCTGAACTCGAACCGGTTGGCTGGGTGATGACCAAAGTAGTAGGCTGCCAGGTTTCTATACTTGTTGGCCTCGCTGATGTCGACGGGCCACCATTTACCCTCGGCGTAGAATTCCGCCCAGCAATGGTAACCGGATATCCTGCCCTCATTGCGTTCCGACGGGATTGTCGCGCCGATGGCGAAGCGCGCCGGAATGCCAACGGCCCGCGACAGGGCGATGAAGTATGCATGAAAATCCGAGCAGTTGCCGGTGTGCTCGTTACAGGCATACACGGCATCACCATGGCCCCATCCGTATCCATACTTCATGTAGCGCATCTGGCAGATAACGTAATCGTAGAGGGCGCGCGCTCGTGCTAAGTCGCCCTGCTTGCCCTTGACAACTTCCTCGGCGATCGTGCGGAACTCCTCGTTAACGGGCACCAAACGCTCCGGCTTCAGGTACTTTCCGTCATCGGACAACGAACCCACATAGGCGGTCTTCTCAATACGCTGCACGAGAAAACGCATCTCGACGGCTTGGTTGCTGTGCTCCGGGCTAAGTTCAAGAAAAAGTACGCGGTTGCCATGCACAGGCTCCTCCAGAATGCACTGTTCCCCGGGAACTTTTATGGCCGTTACCTCAACCGTTTGAAATGCGTCCGTAGCCGGCATAGGCAGCCACATGTGCGCGGAATCGGTCAGTTCAGGCAGTATAACCCTATAGACGAATTCAAATGCGTCACGGTCTGTGACGACACCCAGCAGATGGTACGGTGCGCCCGTTACGGGGACCGTGTGCCATGTTCCGTCCCGCTTCTGTTCCCAAGTGTAGAGGGGTTGACCGTTGATCTTATGAACGATCGTCTCTGTGACAGTCATCAAGCCAGGATCGCCTTCCAGAAAGAAATCCACATCATAAACATCACCCTCGGTGTCGACCATGTCCACGCAGGCAAAATGGCTGCGTGGACCCAGATTCGACAGGTATTCCGTGTGAACGCGAACCAGATTCAGACGAAGCTCTCTGTCGCCGAAGGGAAGTCTGAAATGCCCTTCGCCCAGGCGGATCTGTTCTTCGATATGGCGCTCGATGCCTGCCTGTATATCCGCTGTTACCACATTTGGCACGGGGGTAAATACGTCCCGCATCTCTTTTCGCATACAGCCCGCAAACACAGCGCAGACTGCCACTGCTACTGGAATGATTGTTCGCCAGCTCATAGAAGGTTTTCCCCTGAAAGCCAGTCTGTATTCAAGAGACCTGGCATCACTTTGAGTCCCCCTGCCTTCATGTTACAACCCGACAGAAATACGAAAACATTGTCGACAACAGTATAGCGCTCATTGCTCTCATCATAATCCGAATACTCCTTTTCTTTCTGGTCAGAACGTTTACCCGCAACCGACAGGTAGGCTAGTTTTTTAGCATCTCTAACACAGATAATTCTCATCCGCTTAATCTGCATGTATTAGGGATGGCCAGGATGCTCCCTCTTCGCAGGCTCAGGATATTCCTTTTCAACTATGATAGCCTTCTTTTCCCAAAGGTCTTTCTTTTTATTATAGTCCCAGGTGTAATTTTCCTTGCCATTCACCGTGTGGACGGAAATACTCGTTTTATCAACCCTTAAATTATCCTTGTCTGTCCCCTGCACGAAGAAGTCCAGGTCGTACCTGTTACCATCTTTCCCTTTAAAGTCTGCGCAGACAAAATATTCATCGGTTTTTGTCGGAGAGAGCCGCTCCCGATGCACCCTATCAAGCGTTAGCTCCATATCTTTTCCTGTGTTCTTATCATGGTACTTGAAAACACCATCCGTAGCATTTTTTCGAACGTATTCCTCGGCGAATTTTGCTACATCCTCCTTGGTTATACGCGGTTTTTCTTCCTCCGTACGAGGCGCCATTTGCCCTGGGTGCTCTCCCCCGAACAGAGTGCTTACAGTGTTCAATCCCAATATAATCGATAAGATCGTTGCAGCAGTCAAACTTTTTCTCAATAACATGGATAAATTCATGATTGGATCTCCTTTATCAAAAGGTGAACGAATCTGTAATGGCAGTTGTACCTTGAAAAGTATAACTGCCAATCGCCATACAAATTCACTGGCATTAAAGATACAAAATGACATTAATTTCTACTCTGAACTACCCCCTTTCCTGAAATATTGCTTTGGAAAAAGCCACAGATGTGCTGATTCAGAACGTTTTCAGTCAGTACCACCAGCTATACTGGCGGCACTGACTTTTATTAAGGATAGTCAGGCTTCGGATGTTCGGGCTGCTCTGGTTGTTCCTTTTCGGTTTTGATGGTTTTCTTCTGCCACACACCTTTCTTCTCATTGTAGTTCCAGGAGTAATTTTCTTTGCCATTTACCTTGTGGATGGAAATGCTCTTTTTATCAACATTTAAATAGCTCTTGCTTTTCCCCTGCACGAAGAAGTCAAGGTCATAAGTATTACCGTCCTTTCCTTTGAAATCGGCACAGACAAAATACTCATCCTTATTTATCTGCGAGAGCCGTTCACGGTGTACCTTGTCAAGCGTTAACTCCAGCTCTTTTTTAGTATTTTTATCATAGTGCTTGAAAATGCCGTCCCTGGAATTTTTTTGAACATACTCCTCGGCAAATTTTGCAACGTCCTCCAGGGTTACATTCGATATTTCTTTCCCTTTGGGATGATCCTTCTTCTCGGGGTGCTCTGGATGCTCTTTAGCAGACAGAATACATGAAGTGTTTAATGCCCACGTAACTGATAAAATTGCTACTACGGTTAAAGCTTTTCTTAGCATTACGGATAAGCGCATTGATGTACCTCCTATAAAAATCAATGGATCTGTTCGACAATCGAATCTTAAAATGCGTAACTGCGGTTGCTCGAAATTTCACTCATAAAGGGAGTCTTTTTGGTTCACGTTATACCTTTTATAAATCTAAGTCTTTTCCTCACTGGTAAACGTAATGTTAAGACAAACAACGAGCAAGATATATTCCTATAAAATAAAAAAGATATGTTTATAACCTGAGTTTCTGTCTGTACGTTAACTACATTTTCCGGTGCAACCCCCTTGCAAGTGACAAAGTAGTTTGACACACATAGCATATTATGATATTATCCTTTTGTGAAATAAAATAATTGTAACGACAAGCTCACAATTATTTTGTTGTTTAAGAATTTCACCCTGGCAGCGCAACCGTCTCGGTTGCGCAAATGAGAAAACTGCCGAAGGCGGCCTAATTTTATTTATTCAAAAATGGAGAAGATGAGCATTGGTAAAGAAAAAAGAGTTATTGTAGGTTCCAGAGGCAGTAAACTCGCATTAATCCAGACAAACTGGGTTATATCCGAACTGAAACGATTAAATCCCGGTCTTGAATTTCAAATTGAAAAAATTTCTACAAAGGGTGACAAAATCACAAACGCGCCCCTGTCGCGTTTGGGTGGTGTTGGTTTATTTACCAAAGAACTTGAGGCTGCTTTAATCAAAGAGAAGATAGATATTGCCGTTCACAGCGCCAAGGATGTCCCTGCAGTAATACATGAAGGTTTAACCATTGGCGCAACACCAAAACGTGAAGACCCCCACGATGTGCTTATTAGCTGCAACAATGCTACCTTAGAAAAACTCCCGGATGATGCACGCATTGGCACAAGCAGTCTGCGCCGAAAGGCACAGTTACTTGCCTTTCGGCCTGATTTCAAGATTCTGGATTTACGTGGCAATCTGGATACCCGGCTCAAAAAACTTGAAACAGACGATATGGAGGCTATTGTCGTAGCCCATGCAGGATTGATCAGGATGCATTATACTGGACAAATCAGCCAAATTATTCCCTTTGACATTATGCTGCCCGCTGTGGGGCAGGGTTCGTTGTGTATCGAAATCCGCAAGGATGATGCTCGAATACAAAAAATTGTTTCAGGAATTGATGATGACCAGACCAGAATTGCTATTGAAGCAGAAAGGTCTCTCCTGGCAAAACTCCAGGGCGGATGCCAGGTGCCCATAGGTGCGTATGCAGAGGTACAAGGGAAAGAGGTCTCCATTGAAGCTATTATCTGCACACTGAGTGGCGACCATGCCATACTGGATAGACACAGCGGTCATAAGAATCTGGCAGCGAAGATCGGAGAAGAACTCGCCCGAAGGATGCTGGAAAATGGCGGGTTGAAGATATTACACGAGGTTCGTAAGGAATTTCAAGGAAGTATTGACCATATATAAACGAGTGGGAATTTACCTTATTCCAAATCCACAAATTTTGTAGCGACGTATTGGATATCGCGATCATTTAAAAATGGTTAATCAGGTGAGTTCAAGTTTGTAACTTGATTGCATAGGATTTTCATTTCATTTATGTGGGCTATACGGTGTATGGCATAGAGAATCCCTCTTTATTAATGGAGCTGCGTAGGCCTAGCTTGAACCTGAATATTATATTGTGTAAAGTAAAAATCCTGAAGTAAATTCAAATTAAAGCTAAAAACCACTATTTTAAAGAAACTTTTTCAATACATCCTTCTCTTTACAAAAACTTCTTTTTTCGATAAGTTTTTTCGCTGCTCTATGTAATTTCACAAATGAAAATGGAATAGTATTTCCATTTATAATTTTTGATTCTATTTGCCGAAGCAAAAGTTTCATACCCACGAAAAGATAAACTTATTTTTTTATGTAGCGTTGCAGTGGGCTATCGGTTATGGCAAAGGTGCCTTTATCAACATTCTTTCCATCGGCAAAGAGGAGGTAGCTGTACTTTCCATAGTGCGGAAGCTTGAATCCCACATTTTTAATCGTATCCGAACTGAGCCCTAAGAACAAGGCAATGCCTTTGTCTCTATTCTTAGGGTTTCTGAAAGTCACGATAAGGGCGTTACCCGTATCGTGATAGGTAACTTTGTTCACCATAAACGCCTTTTCCTCAATTGTGAAATTTTCGGGTAAATTACCGAGAAATAATTTCGCCAGTTTGTTCTCAGCCAGTCCACCCAGAATGAACAGGCTTTTTTGTGCCATTTCCGTTTCTGTAATCTCGGTATCTGCCTTTACGATCCCATGTTTGTCTACTAAAGATTCCGCAAGTCTTTTGTACTCCGCTTGCGAAGAACCCTCGCCAACAGTCGGGTACACGATGATTTTATCATTATCTCCCAGTATGAAATCTATCGTGGGTGGAATTTCTTCCCTATGCAGACGTCGAAACACATTGCATTGAGGGTCTATGGCAATATGCACGGGCTGAGATGCTGTTTGGAGAGTAACGGCGCTGGACGATTCTTTTATTTCCGTAACGGTATAAAAATTCCCGCTATCGAGTTCCATGTGAATCGGCACAAAAAGGCGATACGGTTCACCTTTCCCCAATAATGTTTGGGGACATGTCTGGATGACCTCTACCCTCGTCAACCAGCCATTGCTCGACTGCGTAACTTCAGTTTTGCCCATTTCGATAAACGGCGCGCCTGTTCGGTTAACCCACTGCTCGAAGAACCAGGATAAGTCCGTTTTGCAGGTATCTTCAAATATGTGCTGAATATCTTTCCAACCGGCCTGCTGCCAGATTTTATCTTTGTAAAACCTTCTGAGTGATTGATAAAACAGGTTATCTCCGACCATTTGCCTCAGCATGTGGAACACCATCGCCGTCTTCCCGTATCCAATCGCCTGGGTTGCCTGGTCTTTTCTGCCGATAAATCTTTTTAAGGGGAAATCGTTTTGTCCGGTTACATAATTCGTATATTTTCTGCAGATATTTTTGCGATAATCATCGGCAGAAGCAGTATCTTTGAGTTCTTTGTAATAATAATCAGCCATGTAGGCGGTCAGCCCTTCACACCAGTTTCCCTGGGATTCATCCACAAAGACCGAGTTGCCCCACCAATTGTGCAGAATTTCATGTCCCAGCGAGGTATCCACGATGAAGGGTAATTTTACAACGGTGCTCCCCAGCAGGGTAAATGAAGGCATGCCGTATCCCGTTTGGAAAAAATTTTCGACAATGGCGAACTTTCCGTATGGATAATTCCCCAGGAGTTTCTGGTACATATCCAGATAGCGCTTCGTGGCGTTTATGTATGTTTCTACCAGACCTTGTTCCTCAGGGAAGAAATAGGCGTAAATATCAATTCCGTCATGCTTGATACTCGTTACTTTATACCTTCCGGCTACCAGATGGCAATCCTCGGATACGTTTTTTTCTTCCCACATTGTATAAATCTTGTCTGTATCAGATTTTTTGCTCACAAGAGTCCCCTGCGTTACGGCCTCATATCCAGCAGGCGTAGTAATAGCTATCCTGAAAGTTGCCAGAGAGCCAGGTATATCCGGATACCAACCGCATGCAGGGCTCAAATAAACCCCTTCCTCGCCAATAGTACCGGTAGTTTCTCCAACGTCTTCCTTCTCTTGCGAAATGGGCTTTTCGAAAAGACATCCTTCGTATGCAATATCAAGAGCCAAGCTTTTAGATTGCCTTAAGTCTGGTGGTATAGTAATCTCCAAACGCTGTCCATCTCCATTCGATATAGTCTTAAAATCTAACTTCCTGTTTGGGATGCTAACTGATAAAACTTGAAATGACTTATTAATAAAAAATGAAACCTTTTCTGGATTTTCGTAAGGTACAAGCAGATGGTCAACGGCCTTTAGTCTGTGTTCTTTCAAAAACAATTCAATCTCAATATTGTGGCTCAGAATATCGCTTTTACTAACCTCATTAGCATCCATGTCAGATGCAATTGTAATTGCTAAAATACATAATAAAGGCAGCATATACCTTGTTGACCTCATAGTAAACATATCGATACTCCTTTTATTTTTGTTGTTAAGACAAAGACACAAAAGATATACTATTTTATTAATCAAGGCTTAACTACAAACAGAAGCTTTTAGCATTTTCAATTCTTTTTTTAGTTCCTGAAGAATATCCTCTATACCCTTGATACCGAACTTTCCAAGGGGACAAATCTTTTTGTCGCCTTTTCTCTTGCAGGTTCTTTTAATTCCTTTTCATTGAATATGCAAGTTCAAAATTTAATCCAGGATGCTATTGATTTCAGCCATCTTTAGGCCTGAAAGGCCGTTAGTATATAGCAGGGGGTAAAGCCCCCTGAATACAATAAATAGAAAAATATTTAGCCCCAAAGGGGCGAAAGAAAATCATCACCAATTATTTCCAGATATATTTTTCGTCATATTCAATACCATATTTGTTAAGCATATCAATAAATTCCTCTTGAAATGATCTTTCGCGAGGATGGTTTTGTTGGTTTTTAATATATTGAATTACTGCGCTTTCTGATGACTTGCTTACCGAAAAAGCCCCATAGCCATCCTGCCATCCAAAATTATTTTTATCCGGAAAGGTAGTATGAATCCATTTTGAGGAATTTGCTTTAACAATTTCCATAAATTTTGAGACAGAAACGATTTTAGACATATACGCATAAAAATGGATATGTTCTGGCATGGCATTGATTTCAATGAGGGTTCCACCAAGTTCTCTGATTATTCCACCAATATATGTGTACAGCCTGTCATTGATAGTATTATCTATCATAGGTAGTCTGTTTTTTGTGCTAAAAACAAAATGAATTCCCAGAAATGTAAATGTGCCAGCCAAATAAAATTCCTTTTTTCTTTCGCCCTTTTGGGGCTGGTTATTGTTGTTATTTCTTCGTCCAGGGGCTTTACCCCTGGCTATATGCTTTCTGCCCTTCGGGCATAATAACTTACGGCTAGTGTTGGGTTTTGTTTATGCTCTTCCCAACTTATATAACCTGATTGATACGCTCTTTTACTTTTTTCATTATTCCTTCATTAACAATCCCAACAAGTTTTATAAATCTTCGTTTATCAAATGAACTTATTTGTTTTATCTTGAGTAAAGAATCAGTCATGAGCCTGTTCTGTGGATCTTTTCTCAATAGTATATCAAGTCCTGCCTGTTTTGATATTTGTGAAGAAATGGGAATAACCGTCAGCAGTTCGCCTGATTCAATATATTTGTCGTTTTGAATAATCAAGGCTGGTCTGACCTTCTTGTATTCATGCCCAAAACTTGGATCAAAGTTAACTAACCATATTTGCCCACGTTGAAATTTAGTCATAAATCTTTCAACTTTAAATAATAGTTAATTTCTTCTTCAGAAAGAAAATCTTCGGAAATATCGTGAATAGTTGATAATTCAATTTCATTCTCAGATGCTTCATACTCATTTTCTTCAAAAGTTACAATTACTTTAAAATGTGCATTTTTCTTTTGTGCAATCTCATGAGGACAATGCAGGTGTCCATCTGGTAGCAACTTACTTTCGAAAACCATTTCTTTCATAAACACTTCCTTTCATTCTGCCGGTAAGAATATAAACGCTGTAACAGCTTACACAAATATTTAACTGTTTTAAATATCTTGCGGGTTCACGTTTGTAACGTGAACCCAAATTTTCATACTCGTGCAGGTAGATTAACATATACAATCTTTGTTGTGTTTTGTGCACATCAAATTAAGGGTTCAGATTGCAAATCTGAACCCGCAAAGGGTCTCTGCTCCGGAGACATACGGCGAAGCGCTTGAATGTACAGCCTGTGATTTGGGCGTTTTTTGATATTCATAAATAGCTCGTAGACTAGTAAAGGATTTTGCTCACGCTTTACTCAAATGCACATTTTGTAAATTTCTCTTTATCATATATTTCTGCAAGTTCAAAATTTAATCCAGGATGCTATTGATTTCAGCCAACTTCAGGCCTGAAAGGCTGTTAGTATATAGCAGGGGGTAAAGCCCCCTGAACGCAATAAACAGAAAAATATTTAGCCCCAAAGGGGCGAAAGAAAATCATCACCAATCATTTCCAGATATAATTTTCATCATATTCAACACCATATTTGTTAAGCATATCAATAAATTCCTCTTGAAATGATCGTTTCCGATGATGGTTTTGTTGGTTTCGAATATATTGAATTACCATGCTTTCTAATGACTTGCTTACCGAAAAAGCCCCATAGCCATCCTGCCATCCAAAATTATTTTTATCCGGAAAGGTAGTATGAATCCATTTCGAAGAATTTGCTTTAACAATTTCCATAAATTTTGATACAGAAACGATTTTGGGTATATAGGCATAAAAATGGATATGTTCTGGCATGGCATTGATTTCAATGAGGGTTCCACCAAGTTCTTTGATTATTCCACCAATATATGTGTACAGCCTGTCATTGATAGTATTATCTATCAATGGTATTCTGTTTTTCGTGCTAAATACAAAATGAATTCCCAGAAATGTAAATGTGCCAGCCAAATGAAATTCCTTTTTTCTTTCGCCCCTTTGGGGGCTGGTTTGTTTTTATTCCTCTTCGCCCAGGGGCTTCACCCCTGGCTATACCCTTTCTGCCCTTCGGGCATAATAACTTAGCTCGCTTGTGTTCTACCCAACCTTATAAAGATATTGCAGGTTCACGTTTGCAACGTGAATCCGAATTTTCATACTCGTGCAGGTAGATTAACATA
>Ga0209000_1001632_pt1 | contig 13819 bp, 11 predicted proteins | sample RifGroD2_FD_183998 | JGI IMG/M metagenome (GOLD analysis project Ga0209000, IMG submission 183998) | Groundwater microbial communities from Rifle, Colorado, USA - Groundwater D2 (SPAdes) (version 2) | ecosystem: Environmental > Aquatic > Deep subsurface > Groundwater | place: Rifle, Colorado...
AATTTCGCCTTTTTCCCTAAATTCAGTTATTTTTTCCTGAACATTTGTGATTTCATGACGCTCAAAAGTCTGATTTTCTTTAATAATAATATTCATCTGCTCTTCGATCTTTGAAAGCTCGTCTACGCTAAGAGAAGTGTCAGGAATATCAAAATCATAATAAAAACCGTTTTCAATTGTAGGTCCAATAGCAATCTTTGCATTAGGATAAATTCTTTGAACAGCCTGTGCCATAACGTGAGCCGTACTATGCCTTAAAATATCAAGAGTTTCAGCATCTTTTGATGTTAAAATTTTCACATTATCATCATTTTTCAATATTGTGTTTAAATCAACAATATTTTCATTAATTTTTGCAGCAACAGCAACTCTTCCAAGTCCTTCACTAATTTTGTTAGCCAGATCAGCTACAGTAAAACTTTGAGGAACTTCCATTGAAGATCCGTCAGGAAGATTGATTTTTATTTCTGACATATTTTATTCCTTCTGACAAAATTATTTTCAAGTATATTTTCATACTATTGGTTAATAAAATCAATCAACAATAAACATTATTTAAAATTTAAGTCGGGCAAATATACTATTTTTTATTCAAGCCATTATAAAAACTAAAGTTTTGTAAAAATAATCCGACTAACTATACAAGGAGTTAGAGATATTAGAGACAAGGGTTTGAAATAAATGGCGCGCGCAAAAAAAAATCAGAAAAAAATGATGATTGCTATTTCTCTTGGATTAGTAGCAACTGTGGGCGTTTTTAGCATGGTTAACGGTCAAAAAGCTCAAGTTGCACAGCTTAGTCAACAACTGGCAGCGCAACAAGCCACAACGCTTGCAACTATGCAAACGCAACCAGTGGCAGCTATAGAAGACACAACTAACACAATTTTAGCCAAAACAGACATAAAATCCGGTGAGATTATCACAATTAATAAAATTGAAAAAAGAGAATATAAAAAAAGTGAATTACCTCCTGATTTCTTTTTTAACGAAAATTTTGTTCTCGGGAAAACCGCTTCTCAAGATATTCTCTCCGGAAAAATTATAACCGGTGACGATATTCTTGCAGCCGGTGAAAGTTCCTTAAATATTCCTCCCGGAATGAGAGCTATTACTATTCCGACATCCACAATTCAAGGATTAGCTTCATATATATATGTAGGGTCAAAAATTGACCTTCTTGCCGTAAAATCGCCTCCGGAATTCATTGCACAAAACATAAAAATAATAGCACTTGAAACAACTCCTGAGGTGCAAGCAGCTGCTGCTACTCCTGCCCCTGTGGCACCAGCCGCAGCCGCCCCCGCAGCTCCTGTTGCCCCTGTCACTCCTGCTACACCAGATCAACCTGCTACTCCTGCAGCAACACCTTCTGCTGCTTCTTTAGGCAGAAAAAATATAAGTGCCGATAAAGCAACAGGTATAACTGTCTTAGTGCCTATATCTGTTGCACAAAAAGTAATAGATTCAATGATGGCAGGAAAATTACAAGTTTTAACAAGAGGCAATAGTGATGATAAAATATATAGACAACATTCTTCTGTTCATATAAATTCTATTAAAACCAGTTCAATACTTCCACCGCCTCCGTCAGGAACAAGCAAGCTTCCTTCATTACCCGGAGTTATCGGTCCTGATGATACACCTGAACAACCTAAATTCGAAATAGAAGTTATTAGCGGAAGTAGCAAAACCAAACAAAGCTTTGATGATACAAGTGATACTCAGGCAAATGTTCCGTCCAAAGGCCTAAAAGACCTTCTTAAGCCATTAAACTAGGAGAAATTGATAAAAACATGTTCATAACAATAATTGATTTTTTTAGCCCCAGAACTCGCTCGACCTTGATTTTTTCTAGTGCTTTGCTTGCAATATTAATAGCATTAAATATAAGTTCTGTCTCTTTTGCAGCGGAAATTCCTAAAATAAGAGAACTCCCATCAAATCCTGTTTCCATTAATAACCAAATGTTTACAAATGACAGAAATAATATTTACAAGTCGAAAGACATTACAAAAAAACTCGAAAAAAATCTCTCTATAACCGAAACCCAAACACCCACCCGTTTAAAAGGAGGCATTTCAGAATTAAAAGCAATTGTCGGCAAATCACAACTAATAAAATTTGATGAGCCAATTAAAAGAATTTCAATAACAGATCCAGGTCTGGCGGATCTTGTTTTTATATCTCCCAAAGAAATGCTTCTTAACGGGAAAACAGGCGGAGAAACTTCTCTTATAATATGGGGCGGCTCCGGCGATCCTGTTATGTTTAACCTTTTTGTTCAAAGCAAATCAATATATAATTTTGATAATTTTGTTAAAGAAGTAAAGAAGCTGGTTCCTAATGATAATATAAAAATTGAGCTTTTTAACTCAGGAGACAAAACCAGCACGCAAGTTGCACTTTCGGGGCGCATTTCATCTACTATAAAAATGGAAAAAATTAAAGCGCTTTTTACAGCATACGGTTATACTCTTGTTGACAATTCTGAAACATTGACGCCTCAAATTATGCTGGAAGCAAAAATTGTTGAAATTACAAAAAACAAAACAAAATCTTCAGCAACAAATCCTACACTCTATGTTAACAATGCTGATGAAAAAATAAATGCTCTTACAAAACTTACATATAAGTTATTATTTAAAAATGATGGTACTTATGAGGGCGTCATTGATCAACCTAGCGCAAATTTGCAGTTAGAATTAAAAAAAGCTGAATCAGAAGGCTCTGCCAAAGTTCTTGCTGAACCAAGACTTATGGCTATTAACGGAAAAGCCGCCACGTTTAGTGCAGGAGATCAAATACCAGTCATATCAGGACGACAGATTGATCAAAATGGAGCAATTACAACAATAATTACATATAAAGATGTAGGAGTAACTGTCAACTTTACGCCTACTATTCTTGAAGATTCCGGCAGAATTTTATTGCAGATAAGTCCTACCATTAGTGATTATTCAACCAGTGCTGTAGGAACTGTTGACGGAGTGCCTCTTTATATAACTTCCTCAAGAACTACTAATACAACTGTTGAACTTGAAGATGGACAAACTATGGTTATAGGTGGATTAATAAGACAAAAATCAAACATTTCAAAAACAAATGTCCCATTTTTTGGTCATTTGCCTATAATTGGAAATATATTAGGAGATTCGTCCTATACAAATGAAAAAACAGAACTTTTGATATTTGTAACTCCAACAATAATAAAACCTGACGATGTTGTAAACGGGGTCTGACGATGGCTAACTTAAACATGATAATTATTGATAGTAACTATGACTCAAGAGAAGAACTTAAAGTTCTACTTGAGCAATTTCATCAAATAGACGTTATTGGTGAATTTGATAACATACTTGCCGGATATGCGGCAGCAATTGAAGAAAAACCTCAGATTGTATTCATAGATCTTTCTGAAAATATAGATCTTGGCATAGAAACAATAGAAAAAATAACTTATAGAAATAAAAACTGCGTAATACTGGTATCTTCAATAAATGTAAATACTGATCTTGTTCTAAAGGCAATGAGAGCAGGTGCAAGAGAATTTTTAACCCAACCTGTTATGATTGAAGACCTGAGTACAGCATTAAAAAAAGCAAAAATACTGCTTGAAAACGATGAAGGAAATACTATTGGACAAATAATTTCCGTATTCAGCAACAAAGGTGGTATTGGAAAAACAACTATAGCTGCAAATTTAGCATTAAAAATTGCTGAACTTACAGAAAAACGGGTTTGTCTTGTAGATTTAAACCTTCAACTCGGTGATGTTACAACCTTTTTAGATGTAAATCCTTCCTTTGATATTTCTTATGTTGTTACACACCTTAGCCGTATTGATGAATCTTTCCTGTTAAGTTCGCTCGAAAAATATAAAAACAAAGAACTTTATATACTTGCAGATCCTCCAAACGTAGAACAGGCAGAAGAAATTTCTTCGGAAGATATAACTTCTGTTCTTAGTATGCTTAAAGAAATGTTTTCATACATAATTGTTGACACAAGCAGCAGTTTCGACATAAAAACACTTACCTGTCTTGATATTTCAGATGCTATTCTTCTTATTTCTATGGTAAATCTGCCTTCTATAAGAAATTGCCAGAGATGTATGGATCTTTTCCAACGACTTGAATATAAAACTGATAAAATAAAACTTGTAGTCAATCGATATAATGATGATGAAGAAATTACAATAGACGATGTTGAAGATGCTCTAGGGCATGAAGTTTTCTGGAAAATCCCAAACAGTTACTTTGCCGTAATGTCTGCAATTAACAAAGGTGTTCCTGTTTCATCAATAGCTCCTAATTCCACTATTGATGACAGTTTTACAGAATTAGCAGCAAAACTTACAGATAGCGTAATAATTATGCATGAATCAACAAAACCAACAAATAAAAATTTTAAACTTCCTTTCAACTTAAATATTGATTCCTTAAAAAACCTCAAATTGTTTAATAAATAGGAGCATATATAATGTCTATTCGCGATCGACTTACAAAACAATCAACACCGTCAACAATGCCAACCGGAAGACCCGTACTGGGTCAGCAAAGAAGATCCAGCGTTGTTGACACATCGGCAATGCAGGAGATGAAAGACAAACTTCACCTGATGCTTATAGAAAAAATAAATTCGATAACTGATTGGCAAAAAATCAATGATACTGAACAGAATTCTTTTATCAAACAATTTATAGAAAGACGCCTTGAACAAGATTTTAGTACTACACCTCTCAGCAACAGTGAAAAAGATCAGATAGTCCAAGAAATTCGTCAGGAAGTTAAAGGATTTGGTCCGCTTGATCCGCTTCTTTGCGATCCAAGCGTATCTGATATTCTTGTAAATGGTCCTAATCAGGTTTATGTCGAAGTTAGCGGCAAACTTAAAAAAACCAATGTACACTTTAAAGATAATGCCCACCTCATGAATATTATTGAAAGAATAGTATCAAAGGTAGGCAGAAGAATTGATGAAAAATCACCAATGGTTGATGCAAGGCTTCCTGACGGCTCAAGGGTAAATGCTGTTATTCCTCCTCTTGCTATTGACGGCGCTTCTTTATCAATAAGAAGATTTAAAGCTGACGCTGCTACAATACAAAATCTTCTGACCTGGGGTTCAATGACGGTAGGAATGGCAGAAACATTAAAAGCAGCAGTAAAAGCTCATTTGAATATTGTAATTTCAGGCGGTACAGGTGCAGGGAAAACAACGCTCCTGAACAGTCTTTCCTCTCAAATACCGGAAGATGAAAGAATCGTAACAATAGAAGATTCCGCGGAACTTTCACTTCAACAGGAACACGTGGTAAGGCTTGAAACAAGACCGGCAAATATAGAAGGAACAGGCGCAATAACAGCCAGAGACCTCCTGATAAACTCATTAAGGATGCGTCCTGACAGGGTAGTAATCGGGGAATGCAGGGGCGCAGAAGCATTCGACATGTTACAAGCAATGAACACCGGTCACGATGGTTCTCTAACCACACTTCACGCCAATACCCCAAGAGATGCATGTGCCAGACTTGAAACAATGTGTATGTATACTGGAATAGATCTTCCTGAAAAAACAATCAGGCAACAAATTTCATCGGCGGTTCACCTTATAATTCAAGCCAGCAGGCTTACTGATGGTTCCAGACGTGTAACATACATCAGCGAAATTACCGGCATGGAAGGATCTATTATAACCATACAGGATATATTTAAATGGGAACAATACGGCCTTGATGAAAACGGCAGGGTAATCGGATGCCATGTTTCAACAGGCGTACGTCCTAAATTTGGTGATAAATGCAAAGCCAAAGGCATAAAACTGCCTCTTGAAATATTTGATGCAAACGCGCCTGCTGTATATCTATGTAAAAATCCGCCAAATGAAAAAATGGGCGCTAAAGCAAAAGGCAACTCTCCGGCTGAAGATTCAGATTCCCTTGATGATATTATAAGACAGAGAAAAGCTTCGAGATTTAAATAGAAACCAACATACTGAACTTGTTTCAGCGTCTATATGTTAAAAATAATATTACATACACTGAAACGAGTTCTAAATGACATAGCAAAATAAACATAGGAATTAATTAGAGATGAATCCGGAATTAATAAGCTTAATATGTGGAGGTATAGCATTTTCTTTATATTGGGTCTTATTCGCTGGAGAAGATGCTGATCCGGCTATTTTAAAGCGTCTTCAGGAAACTAAAGAAAAGAAATTTACTGCCTCAGGAAATGATGCAGAACTTTTCAAAAGACTTGAAGCTCAAAACAATGCTCAAAAAACTAATTTAATAGACATGTTAAAAGACTCATCAGAGTATCGACTTGCTTTTTTAGAATTACTTTTTAGAAGATTCGGATTTACAAATAAAGTAAAAAAACTTTTAAAAACAGCCGATATAAAAATGCCTCTTGATTTATTCTTTATGATAACTGGCGGATTATTTCTTCCATTTTTATTAATTAGCATTGCCAGCAACTCTATTTTATACATGCTAATAGGAATAGGAGCTGCATCAGCCCCTTATTATTTTGTTAAAATGAAAATCAATAAAAACTTACAACAATTTAGTCTCTACTTCCCTGATGCATTGGGTTTAATATCAAATGCATTAAGAGCAGGGCATTCATTGCTTTCATCTTTTCAGCTGGTTTCTGTCGAATCTCCTTATCCAATAAACAAACTTTTCAAAAACGTTGCTGATGACATTTCACTCGGAAGAGATATAAGAGAAGCGCTTGAAGATATGACTAATAATATGCCCGGTAGCGAAGACGTTAAATTTTTTATTACAGCAGTACTTATTCAAAAAGAAATCGGCGGAAACCTTGCTGAAATCCTTGATACTCTTAATAATACAATCAGAGAAAGATTCAAGCTGCTTGGAATGATCAAAACACAAACTTCTCAAGCAAAAATGTCAGGAATAGTTCTCGCGCTTGCGCCAATTTTTATTACAGTACTGGTAAGCTTAATAAATCCAACCTACATGGCACCTTTATTTAACACTCCTGCAGGAAATGCAGCTATGGCCGCAGCAGTAGGAATGTCCATTGTTGGATATTTAATCATCAATAAAATAACTGAAATACGTGTGTAATAAATGAAATCGGAGCACTGCTAATAAATGGAAATTATTATTATACCAATAACAATTTTATCCATCGGCTATATAATTTTTATGTTCCTTGATGAGGGCGGGGATAGTAATGTTCAAAGGCGACTTACTGAATACTCATCAGGATACGACAAAAGAGGCAATGATGATACTGAAGAGCAAGATTCAAAAGATTTTTTAGCCAACAGTATGAGCAATATAGCAAAAAATATTGCAGAAAAATCAAAAAATCTTGTTATGCAAAAGCAATTACTTGCTGAAGCTGGTTTAGCAAGTGATGATGATGCTGTTTTAAAACATATTCAAAAAAAAGTTACTTTTACCGTTGGAATGACACTGATGGCATTAATTATGTTTTTTGGAGGAAGCGGACCTCCAATTATAAAAATGATGATACTTTTAATGGGTCCTTTATTTGGATTTAAGCTTCCGGATATTATGCTTAAATCCAAATCAAAAAATAGAGCTGATGAAGTTACTTACAGTCTTCCAGATGCGCTTGATTTACTTACAGTCTGCGTTGAAGCCGGATTAGGTCTTGATTCCGCGATTTCCAGAGTCGCCCAGGAACAAAAAAACAGCGCACCAATTCTTGCATATGAATTTCAACGTGTAAGTAAAGATATTCTTGCCGGTATTCCAAGATCAGACGCCTTTAGAAATCTTCTCAAAAGAAATGCTTCTCAGGAATTAAGATCATTTGTAGGCTTATTAATTCAGTCTGACAAGTTAGGCACAAGTATCTCTCAGTCTTTAAGAGTATACTCTGATGCTTTAAGGATAAAAAGAAGACAAAAAGCTGAAGAATTAGCATCTAAAGCAGGCGTAAAAATGTCTTTACCTCTGGTATTATTTATTCTACCTGCAACATTTGTTGTAATCCTTGCTCCTGCTGGAATAAGCATGTACACGCTATTTACTTCAAGCGGTGCTCCATAGATTTTTTTGTATATGTGAAATATTTGTTTATATTTTAGATAAAAAACAAAGCTTTTGTCATAAAATAATAATTAATACTAAAATGTAATCAAAGTATTACTGGCTTTGCTCGGAATGACAAAAAACTAGGGAAGAGATATGGTTATGGGTAACGAAAAAGATTTAAAAAAAACAGCATTATATGAAGAACATAAAAAAATGAATGCTAAAATGGTTCCTTTTGCCGGATGGGAAATGCCTGTCCAATATGCAAATATCATAGAAGAACATTTAACTGTAAGAAATAAAGCCGGATTATTTGACGTTTCCCATATGGGACAAATTTTTGTCAGCGGAAAAGACTCTTTAAGCTTTCTGCAAAAGTTAGTTCCGCAGGATATTTCTAAATTAATACAGGAAAAAGCCGTTTACACACAGCTTATTAATACTGAAGGCGGAATTATTGATGATTTAATAATCTACAGATTAGATGAAAATAGATTTTTATTAATAATAAATGCTTCAAGAATAGATGAAGACGTAAAATGGCTTTTATCTAATCAGAAAGATCTTGATGTATCAATAGATAATCAATCTAACAATCTTTCAATGATTGCATTACAAGGTCCTGTGGCTTCTGATATTCTGGAAAATTTAGGATTAACAAAAGAAAACCAACCTAAAAGATTTTTTATAAAAGAAACAAAATTATCAAATAATGATGTTTTAGTAGCTGGCACAGGATATACAGGGGAAGACGGCTTTGAAATCATTGTAAAAAACGAAGAAGTAGGCAAATTATGGGTAGAGCTTTTATCTAAAGGTGAAAAGTTCGGGCTAAAACCTATAGGTCTTGCCGCCAGAGATACTTTAAGACTCGAAGCAGGTTTATTTCTTTATGGTCAGGATATGACAGAAAGCACAACTCCTGTAGAAGCTTCTCTTGTTTGGACAATTTCTAAAGATAAAAAAGAAGATTACTTTGGCAAGGATAAAATTTTATCCCAAATTAATCAAAAAAATGAATCCAAAAGACTTGTCGGATTTAAAATGCTCGATAAATCAATTCCAAGACACGATTATAGAATTTATATAAATAATGAAGATTCAGGCGTGGTCACAAGCGGTGGAGTTGCTCCATTCATTGGCGAAAACATTGGACTTGGCTACATAAATACCGATAAACCCACAGCTATTGGAACTAAAATCGATATAATGATCAGAGAAAAATTGCACCCCGCCGAAATTGTGAAAAGACCGTTTTATACACATAACTGAAATCACAAATTTAAACGAATACTAATATAAAAGAGGACTGGAAAATGACAACAGATATGACAAAAGTTCTATGTACAAAGAGCCACGAATACTTAATCAAAGAAGGCAACACTTTAAAAATAGGCGTTACCGACTTTGCCGTTGAACAACTCGGTGACGTAGTTTTTATAGAACTTCCTGAAGTTGATTCATCATTCAAAAAAGGCGATATTTTTGGAACTATAGAATCCGTAAAAGCGGCTTCTGAATTATATATTCCTGTTAGCGGAACAGTTATCGAAATTAACGAGAAAGTTGTAGAACAGCCTGAATTAATCAATAACGACTGTTTCGGAGAAGGCTGGCTTATTAAAGTTAAAGATTTTAAAGAAGCAGAAATCGCGGAAGCTATGACTTATGATGAATACAAAGAATTTATAGAAGAAGAGGAACATTAATGCATAACTTTTTGCCTCATACTGATGAAACCCGTCAGGAAATGCTTAATGAAATCGGATTAAATTCTACTGAAGGGTTATTTAGCAACATTCCGAAAGAAGCAAGAGTCAATAGCTTAAATATTCCTGAAGGATTAAGCGAACTTGAAGCTAAAAAACATTTGGTTGAGCTTGCGAATAAGAACAAAATTGCCCAAAACTGCATATCTTTTCTGGGTGGCGGAACCTATAACAAATATATTCCAACCTGTATTAACTCTATAATTCAGCGTTCGGAATTTATCACGGCATATACTCCTTATCAGCCGGAAGTTAGTCAGGGAACGCTTCAGGTAATTTATGATTATCAGTCGATGTTATGCAATTTAACAGGCATGGATGTTGCAAATGCATCGGTTTATGATGGAGCAACTGCCTGTGCAGAAGCTGTGCTTATGGCTTCTCGAATCACAAAAAAGACAAAAGCGCTTGTAAGTTATGTTTTAAATCCTGATTATAAGCAAGTTATTGAAACTTATTGCTATGGAGCAGGAATTGAGATTGAGTATCTTGAATTATCAGAGGGCAAAACAACTTTTTCAGATGATAAAAATCTTGATGATTATGCCTGCGTTTTAATTCAGAACCTTAATTATCTTGGCTGTGTGGAAAACCTGATTGAAATTTCCGAAAAAATCACTAATTCTAAAGCTAAGCTTATAATTTGTGTGGATATTATTAGTCTTGCTGTACTAAAAAAGCCTTCCGAATACAATGCGGATATTGTTGTCGGAGATTTACAGCAGCTCGGAATTGGAATGAATTTTGGCGGACCTCACTGCGGATTTATTGCCTGCAAAAACGCATATTTAAGGCAAATTCCGGGAAGAATTGTCGGTTTATCAAAAGATCGCGACGATAATGACGCATTTACCCTGACAATTCAAACCAGAGAACAGCATATCAAAAGAGAAAAAGCTACCAGCAACATTTGCTCAAACCAGGCGCTTATGACACTTATTGCAACGATTTATCTTTCTGTAGTAGGACCTGAAGGATTAAAGGAAATTGCTAATATTTCAACTCAAAGAGCGCATTATCTTGCAGACAAGCTTAATGAAATTGAGGGAATCAAAGTTTTGTATCCTGATTTTCTCAATGAATTTGTGATAAAAATTGATTCTATATTAGCTGATGAGCTCATTAAAAAGTTTGAAGCAGAAAATATTCTGGCAGGAATTAATCTTAGCAACAAGTTTAAAGAGCTTGAAAACTGTATCTTGCTTGCAGTTACCGAGATGAATGATACTCAGGATATTGACAAATTTATTGGTGTTTTGAAAAGCTTTTTATAACTCCGCACTGTCATTGCGAGGAGGGGCTAAAGCCCTGACGTGGCAATCCATCCAGCGTTATTATAAAATCTGACCAAATATGGACACAAATTAATGCAAAATAACAATAATATTCCAAATTTTTATGCGGGCGGCTTATGGGTTGCTTATGGTATGGCAAATGAATATTATAATTTAAAAACGAAATTTAACTATTTAATAGAATATAGAAGAAACGAAATTGAACAATTTATAAATAGCTTATTACTTTATGATGAAATAACAATACCTACACAAGATTTTATTGTTGTATTCAGCTTATTAAAAGTTTTGGGGCAAGCTAACCTTATCAAATTATTTGAAACTAAGAAAATAAAATTTGTGCGTTTAAATGGTATGTTAACTTATTTACCAGGACATGACCTTATCTGGATGCAATCGGCTGATTCAAAACAGAATACCAATTCTTTACCGCCAGAAGAAACTTTAAAATTTACAAGTACTGATTTAACGATAAATATGGGACTTATTCCTATTGATAATCGACTAATAAAATTAGTGTCTGAGAATACAATTGAAGTACAAGCTAACCAAATAGAAACTTTAAAAGAAACCAATTTGGATGTTGATAACAATCCTTATTTAAGAGAAAAATTGGTTATTATTAATATAAAAGAAATAGAAGGATTTTATTCTCCTCCAGGTCAATTCCGCGTTTTTACACATTCAGAATTGAATCCTAATAAAAAAAATGATGCTGCTGATAAAATATTGGAAATCGCATATGCCAATATGGAATTTTATATGTCTAATTTGACTAATTGTACTTTTTCTTCCACGTTTGTTCCTGTTGGACATTTTTTAAAAGAAAAACAAAAGAGAGTCTTTAATAGAGAAATAGCTGATGATGATTTTTTAAAGTTATTAAATTTAGGTAATTATCCAAATATAGGGAAAGCTATATTAAATAAAGAGATTGATTTGAAAGAAGTTTTAATGCTCAAAAATTCCCAAGATGCAGAAGATTTTAAAAAATGGTTTCATGAAACAATAAAAAATAATCCCCATGATATTGTTAAAGAAGCCTTTGCATTACATCGCTCTCTTATAAAAGATGTAAAACAACCTCGATTTGGTAAATTAAGATTTGCAGTTACTAATCTTTTAGGAATAATTCCTCTTGTTGGGGGTGCTATTGGTGCTTTAGCTTCTAGTATAGATAGTTTTGTTATATCAAATATGCTAAAAAGAAAATCACCTCTTTATTTCTTGGATGATTTATATAGAATTATTCCTCAAAATAAAAACTAATGTTAAAATCTGGATAGATTGCCACGTCAGGGCTTCGCCCCTCCTCGCAATGACAATACAACAGAAGAAGAAAAAATGAACAACTACAATGACCTCATAAAAAAAGACCTTAAATACGTCTGGCACCCTTTTACCCAGATGAAAGACTACGAAACCGACGAGCCGATCATCATCGACAGAGGAAAAGGCGTTTATCTGTGGGATTTAAAAGGGAATAAATACATTGACGGGATTTCCTCATGGTGGGTAAACACTCTCGGACATTCACATCCACGTCTTAATGAAGCTCTTAAAAAACAAACTGAAAAGATTGAGCACGTTTTGTTGGCGGGATTTTCTCATGAGCCTGCAATTGAACTTGCGGAAAGACTCGTTAATTTAACACCACCTGAGATAACTAAAGTTTTTTATTCTGATAACGGCTCAACCGCTGTAGAAGTAGCCTTAAAAATGGCTTATCAATACTGGCAACAGGTCGGGTTTCCTGAGAAAAGCAAGTTTATTGCTCTGAAAAATTCTTATCATGGCGATACTTTAGGCGCTGTTTCAGTTGGAGGCGTCGATGTTTACCATAAAATTTACAAACCGCTCTTATTTGAGGTATTTCAGGCAGATTCCCCATATTGTTATCGTTGTCCCGCTGGAAAATCTTCTGATTCATGCAGTATTGAATGCTTAAATTCCGTAGAAAAAATACTGGAAAAACATGCCGATCAGATTGCAAGCATTATAATAGAACCCCTTGTTCAGGCGGCAGGAGGTATGATAATTTACCCTGCGCAATATCTTACAAAACTTAGAAAACTTTGTGATAAATATAATATTCTTCTTATAGATGATGAAGTCGCAATGGGCTTTGGAAGAACGGGAAAGATGTTTGCATTTGAGCATGCAGGAATTGTCCCCGACATGATTTGCCTCGCAAAAGGTATAACGGCAGGTTATCTTCCTCTTTCTGTCACAATGACTTCCGATAAAATTTATCAGGCGTTTTATGATGATTATGAAAAGCTGAAAACGTTTTTTCACGGGCATAGTTTTACAGGGAATCCCCTTGCTGCAAGCATTGCTGTTGAAAACCTGAAAATTTTTGAAGAAGAAAAAATTATCGAATCCTTACAGCCCAAAATTAAAAAGCTGAAATCCGAGCTTAAAAAATTCAGAGAACTTGAGTGTGTCGGAGATATCAGGCATATAGGAATGATTGGCGCTGTTGAAATTGTTAAAAATAAAGAAACAAAAGAACCCTATGCTTTTGAAGAGCGAATAGGATCAAAAATATACAAAGAAGCTTTAAAAAGAGGCGCAATTCTTCGCCCTTTAGGAAGCGTGATTTATTTTATGCCTCCTTATGCAATTACAGAAGAAGAAATAGAGCAGCTTGCAGATATAGCTTTTGAGTCGTTGAAAACTATTAAACTTTAGTATTAAAGTTCTGA
>Ga0209000_1001633_pt1 | contig 13803 bp, 13 predicted proteins | sample RifGroD2_FD_183998 | JGI IMG/M metagenome (GOLD analysis project Ga0209000, IMG submission 183998) | Groundwater microbial communities from Rifle, Colorado, USA - Groundwater D2 (SPAdes) (version 2) | ecosystem: Environmental > Aquatic > Deep subsurface > Groundwater | place: Rifle, Colorado...
ACAAAACAGGTTACTTTCTGTAACAACAGTAAATGCAGGTGTGTTAGATAAGACAGTATATACCTATGACAACAATGGAAATACATTAAGTAGTGCAAAAAGCACAATAAAAGCAGCTACTGATGCAGATGCAGAATTATTGATAACAGCAGCAGGAAGCAGTGCAGGTACAGAAGTAACATTGAATCAGTATGATGTATGGAATCAACTAGTGAAAACAATTGTTGGAGATAAGATTGTATCACATACCTACAATGGAGAAGGATACCGAGTAGCTAAAGCCGTAAATGGGGATGTTACAAACTATCTTTATGAAGGAGATAAAGTCATCCTTGAAGTAGATGGTAGTGGAGTAGAGAAGGCACGCAATGTATATGGAACAAACCTTGTATCAAGAACCGTAGAAGGCGAGACCCTAAGCTATATGTACAATGGACATGCTGATGTAACTGCACTACTTGATAACAGTGGAAATATAGTAGCTACATATTACTATGATGCATTTGGAAATATAATAGAGCAAACTGGAAATCCAGATAATAATATAACTTATGCAGGATATCAGTATGATAAAGAAACGGGATTGTATTATTTGAATGCTAGGATGTATGACCCTGTAACTGCTAGGTTCTTGCAGGAGGATACATATAGAGGAAGTGCAAGCGACCCATTGAGCTTGAATTTGTATACTTATTGCCATAATGAGCCGATGATGTATACGGATCCTAGTGGACATTTAGAGAAAAGTGATGAAGCTTTAAAAAACAGCAAAGATAAAAATAAAAATGTTGATTATACTAGATTAGTGACATTAACAAATGCTTATAACATGGCAAAGTCAGCAGGTTTGACGAAGGTAGCAGAGGATGCACGTAGAGCAGCAGTAACAATAAGAAAAGCATACGATAAAAATTATGCAGACTCATACAAATATAAAACAAAAGCAACAACAGGAAATAATAGTACAAGTTATGGTAATGGTTCAAAAGGAAGTACGGTAACAACAATACAAAATGCTCTTGTAAACAATGGATACAGTGTAGGAGCATATGGCAGTGACTCAAGCTTTGGAAATGCAACAGCAGCAGCTGTTGTAAGATATCAAATAGACACGCACAGAAATAATATTTCAGGCGATGAGCTATACTACAATGGAGTAGTAGATGCAAAAACAATGGCAAGCTTGGGAATAACAATCCAGACACAACAGAAAAAATCAACAAGTAATATTGCAAGTACTGTAACAACTACACAAAGTCCTGTTAATGCAGGAACGGTGACATTAAGCTATTTTGCAGGAATAGGAGATGCAACGATTGACACAGTGAGTGGACTAGGCAATATGGTGATGCATCCAATACAGACAGCTCAGAATGTGGGAACAGCAGTAGTTCATCCGATTAAAACAAGTGAAGCCATAGTAAATCAAATATCTACTGCATATGAAAACGATGTAGTAAACGGTGATGCAAATAACGCTGCAAGATTCTGGGGGAATGTAACATTCCAAGTAGGGACAGTAGCTGTAGGTACAAAAGGACTAGACAAAGCAACAAAAACAAGCAAAGTTGTAGAAACTGTTAATACAGCGGAAAAAGTTTCTAAAATAGAGACAACTGCAGATTTGTTGAGGGAAGCAATATTAATAGGAGAAAAAATATACGTAAAACCAAACATACTAAATGAAATTGGAGTAGCAGAGGCGGCAGGAGGTAAAGGCTTTTCAGGACTAACTAGAACAATAATTCAAAGCAAACCTGCTACTTGGCAAGGAGAATTAACAGGTGGAACACAACAGATAATACAGTATTCAGATTCAAAAGGTATTAAATTTATTGTTCATGAAGTTACAGAGGGAAATGGATTAACTGTACATAGAGACTTTGACGCTGTACATATACAATCAGGGCATATGATCAATAAAATGAAATAGAGGTGTAAAAGATGAAAGAAGAAGAGATACTTGAGATATTAAATATGTTAACTAGCGAATATCTTAAAAAAAATAGAAAAAAAGAGGATACTGTAATCTTGTTAAATCAGAAAATAAATATTTTAGATATCACACAACTAGACAATGAATTTATTACAAGTGGGTATTATGCGCTAAAATATTTAACAGATGAATATGAAACAACTGATTATGAAATGGAGTATATGCGTGATTGCTATGAAGGAAAAAGAAGATTTTCTCAAGAAGATAGAAATGAATTTATAAAAAGAAAACTAAAAAGTTAAATTTTAAATATTATTAAAAGAAGTTGGGGTAAAAAACTCCGACTTCTTTTAAGATATTATTATGTACAACATTCACCTACACAATAGTAAAGACATGAAAGTTCTTAGATATACCAAATGCAACAAACATAACTTTATCATGTCCATACTCTTTAAAATAATTAGGTAATGGTTATGGGGAAATACTTATTAAACCTAGACCAATGGATATTTACACTAAGGGATTTGAATCTTTAATGTCGACTGTTGACGAACTAAAACAGAAAAAAGATATTAAGGTTATAGTTTTCGGGTGTACACAGTTCAATTCAGCTGATGTGACCTTACTTCTTTTATGTGAGGGGAGTAAATGTAAGGAGTCAGGGTTGAAATATTACTTATTTTGAAAGTGTTGAAATATAAAAATATATATGGTATATTAGTAAAAAAGTGGGATAAGAAGAGTGCCAAGAAAACGAAAATATAGAGGAGTATGAAGGTAAAAAAGAATATGCACTAAACGAGTTAGCTAAAACAGGAGAAGCGGTAAGGACAGCTGGAACAAATATACTTAATACCGATGTAAGAGAAAATATTTTTACTAAATCAGGCGTATATATGGTAGAAAACTATAATACTTTCGCTGATCCTAATGCAACACAAGAGGAACTAGATGCATATATGGACAACACATTTGCAGTTTCAATGATTGTAGATGGGTTAGGAAATATAGGTAATAGTGTAACGATAACGACTACACCACAAGTATCATTAGCAGGAGGAGGAACTGTAGGAGTAAGCGTAGCAGTAACTTTTAATACTTCAGCCGCTGCAGTCGGAGCTGCAGAGATGTCAATAGGAATGTCTGGTGGTAGTGGTAATACTGAGGGTAACAGTAAGACTGACCATGGTGAACAAAGAGCAAAAGAAAGAGGATTTAGTAATGATAAGATAAGTGATATTCAACAAAATTATTCTCAAAAGGTATATCAGCCTGGTGGAAGAACTGTATATGCAAAGAAAAATGGAAATTATTATGATGTAGTTATCACAAATCGTAATGGAGAAATTATAACAACGGTAGGTGGAAATACTAGAACATTAAAAACGTGGAATGATGTAACAAAAATGCTCAATAATCAGGGAGGATATACATCTATACCGCTTGATTTAAAATAATAGTAAGAAACGTATGACCTGTAACAAATATTTTTGTATGACGGAGGTGTAAGTGAATGCCAAGAATATGTAATATAGAAAATAATATTATTTTTGAAATTAATTTGCTGAAAAATGATTATTTAGATGTGGATTTATCAAGAGATGACTTTGAAAATTGGGTTCCTTTTCAACTTTTACTTAAAGTTGAAAAGGAGGAATACTCATACAAAAAAGAAAGTGGTGCGACCTTCAGTCTGTATGAGTTGAAAAAATTAATTAAAAATATTCAGGAATTAGTTGTGAATAAAAAAAGTGGTTGTGAAGTAGATAGATTTGAGTTTTCAAGCGCTGAAGCTTATTTTGATATAATTTTTATTGATTCGAAGGAAGAAGATTCGATAATATTAGAAGTTTGGATTAATGTGGGTTCACTAACAAATGGAGAATTATATGGATATGATAAAGGCTTTAGGTTTGTTGTATATATTAAGGACTTAGAAAAATTCACAACAGGTATTCATGAGCAATTAAAAGGATTAAATATATTCCCCTAACCAACGATTTAAGGCAAGTCGAACCTGGACAATAGAAGAAAGTATACAAAGATGGGTTTTATGCAAATGGAAATCAAATATATATTCATTATTTTGAAAGTTCATCTGAGAAAGTGTATTATGTTAAAGTAAAATCGGGATGGAGCAATAAATAAAAGGGGAATCATCAAGTGAAATTAAAGACTAGTATTGAAAGTAAAGAAGATATAGAGAAGTTTATATTAATTATAAATATTGGAATTATGACTGCTATTAGTGAGGGAGTATTTATTATTAAAGAGGCTGAAAATTATATATATAGTCCATATTCAATAGAAATAATTAAAAAAATAGGAGTAAATGAAAACATAGTTAAATTAATAAATCTTGGATGTGAATTAGAGGATGTAGAAAGCCTAATACCACATAAATTACAAGATGCTATTGATGATATAAGAAATACTGCAATTAATTTGTTAAGGAAGTTTGGGAAATCTAAATTATCAACCAAGAAGTGGATTGATTAGATATTAAACAGGTTCTATAAAAGAAGTTAGGGTGTAAAAACTCTGACTTCTTTTTAGATTAACAAGTCATAAACGAAAGTAGTGACAGTAGGGACGGTCCGAAACCACTGAAAAAACCACTGATTTTCTAGTCCCTTATGCCATTTTATATTCTATTTTGAATATTTTCACCAAATTGGCAACTTTAATAGTTTTTTCTACCAAAGGCAGCAGTATTAGGGGTCAGATACCATAGCTTTGTCAAGCATTTTGCAAAAAAATATCCTACCCCTAAAAAATTTAGTGTAATTTTTAAAAATATTAGATTATATATGTTAAAAGCTATTATTCATACTCTACTTTATAAGGGTCAGGGCTGAATTATTCACTTATTTATTATAAAAGTGTTGAAATATAAAAATATATATGGTATATTAGTAAAAAGCGGGGTGGAAAGAGTGCCAAGAAAACAGAGAATATATTATGATGGGGCTTTATATCATGTGATAGCTAGAGGAAATAATGGAGAATATATTTTAAAGGAAGAGGAAGAAAAGAAAAAATACATAGAAACGATTAAAAAATATAAAGAAAGATATAAATTTAAGTTATATGCATATTGTATTATGGATAATCACATACATCTACTTATAGAAGTAGGAGACACCCCATTACCAAAAATAATGCAGGGAATACAGCAGGTATACACACAATGGTATAATAGGAAAAATGCAAGGACAGGTCATGTTTTTCAACAAAGATATAAAGCAATTGTATGTGATAAAGATGGATACTTATTGCCTTTAACAAAGTATATACACAGAAACCCTGTAGAAGCAAACATGACAAAAGATACAAACTACGAGTGGAGTAGTTATGGGGAATATGCAGGAGGAAGAGAAGAAGTAGTAGAAATAGAATTTGTACTTAAAATATTATCAAATAATAAGGCAAAAGCAATAGCAGAATATAAAAAATATGTAAACGAAGAAATGGATGATATTGAGCAGTGTGAATATGAAATAAAGGAAGTTCAAAAGGGTAATGTAAATATAACTAAGAAGATAGAATTGGATTATTTAATAGACACAATATTAATGAGAGAAAAGGTGAGTAAAGAAGAAATAAAAATAAAAACGAAAAAGCAAAGAATATCAGATATAAGGAAAGCTATAGTTATATTGGCAGAAAAGCATTGTAAAACGACTAGTACTGAATTAGCTGATAAACTTAACATACAGGTATCAATGGTATCAAAGATAAAAGCTGGGGAAACAAAACAAACAGAATATTTAAAAGAGATTATTAATACATATAATAATTGAATATTTCAGCCCTGACCCCGAACGCTCTTGAAAGGAGAGTTGAATAATGACTAGATTTATGAAAAAACCGGAATTACTCGCGCCAGCTGGGGATATGCACTCCTTAAAAGCGGCTGTAAATGCTGGGGCCGACTCAGTATATATTGGTGGCAAATCATATAGCGCACGTGCTAGTGCCAATAATTTTGATATCTGTGAAATAAGTGAAGCACTCGATTACTGCTTACTTAGAGGTGTCAAACTTTTTGTGACAGTAAATACTTTATATAAAGAAACAGAGGTAGGGGAAGTTATAGAATATATATCAAAATTGTATGAAATGGGAGTTACGGCACTCATTATACAAGATATAGGCTTGGCTAAAATTATAAAAACACACTTCCCAGATATAAAACTGCATGCAAGCACACAAATGACAGCGCATAATCTAGAAGATGTAAAGTTCTTAAAAGCGTTTGGATTCGACAGGATAGTATTGAGTCGTGAATTATCATTAAAAGAAATAAAAAATATAAAGGAAAATTCAAATATGCAAATAGAAACATTTGTACATGGTGCTCTATGTATTAGTTATTCAGGGCAGTGTCTTATGAGTAGTATGATAGGTGGTAGAAGCGGAAATCGCGGTAGATGTGCACAACCTTGCAGGCGTAGGTACGAGATGGGTTGTAATGGAGATATCATTGAAAATAAAAGTAAATACATATTAAGTCTTAAAGATATATGCACAATTGATATAATACCAGAACTTATAAATGCACAAATTGATTCTTTTAAGATAGAGGGACGCATGAAAAAGCCTGAATATGTTGCTGGAGTCACATCAATATATAGGAAATATTTGGATAATGTACAAAATGTAATTTGCGATATACAGTTAGGAGATAAGAGAAGTGAAAAAGGCTCTCTTGATAAGGGAGCTGGCGCGCTAGCGACTGAGGGATCTCGTACTGGGGTGGTTATTAAAGATAAACAAACACTTGCACAGCTTTTTAATAGAGGGAACTTTTCTGATGGTTATTACATGATCAGTAAGTCTAGGGATATGATGAGTATGGAAAGTCCTAAAAATCAGGGATTAGTTATAGGAGAAGTAATTGGTTATGAAGAAAAAAACAAAGATTGTATTATAAAAACAATCAGAGATTTGGCCAAGGGAGATGGGCTAAATATTATTGCCAGAAATGGTACAGAAACAAGCCGAACTTTGGCGTGTTCAGTAGATGCGAATACTACATTTAAACAATATATAGAAACTAAAACTGATATAGGAAGCAAAGTATATAGAACTTATGACGCAAAGTTGGAAAATAAATTAAAGGTATTCTACGAAAAAGACATTAAAAAGCATAAGGTAAGTATGATAGCCGAGTTAAAACAAAATAAAAAAATTAAGCTAACAGTATACGATGAAAAGCACATGGTAAATGTAGAAGGAGATATTGTAGAAGTAGCGAATAATAATCCTTTAAGCTCTGAAAAAATAAAAGAGCAGTTATCTAAGACAGGAAATACACCGTTTGAAGTGGAAAATATAGAGCTAAATATTGACGATAATATTTATATAAACATCTCAAAGATAAATGAACTAAGGCGTGAAGTAATAAGTATTTTCATGGATAAAATACTGGGCGAATATAGAAGAAAAAAGGTCGATACAAGATTTATTACTTTAAAATCTTCATATTCTATAGGAGTGAAGGGCTGCAATGTTAAAAAAGAAATAACGGTATCAGTAAGAAGTTTTGAACAATATCAAGCAGCTATAGAATGTGAAATATCAAGAATATATGTGGATATATTCGAAATGAATGATGATATTTTAAAAATGATAGGATTAGCACATGAGAAAGGTATAGAGATATTTGTAGCTCTTCCTCATATATTAAGAGAAAAGAATGAAAAAAAAGTTTACAAACAAATATATGAAAAGCTAGAAAAAACAGATATAGATGGATATCTGATTAGGACGGTTGGGGAGCATGAGATTACTAAGGAGTCTAAAAAGAAAAAAGTTATTGACTATACTTTGAACCTATATAATAATCAATCTATAGGATTCTGGTTAGGACAAGGTGTAGAAAATGTGACAATATCACCTGAACTTAATATTGCAGAAATAGGACTGCTAACAGAAAATCAGGAGATAGTGATATACGGTAAATTACCAGTAATGTTTATTGAACAGTGCATAGTGAAGAACTTAAAGGGTAATATAGCATGTACTGAGCAGGAAGAAAAATATTACTTGAAGGATGAAATGAATGTAGAATTTGAACTTGAGAAGAATTGTAACCTATGTTTAAATGTATTATATAATAGTGAAGATATATTTTTACTACCCTATACTGACAAGATATCAAGGTTGAATGTGAAGTATTATAGGATAAACTTGAAAGACGAGGACTATGAGAGTACAAAAAAAATAATACAAATGCATACCGAGATTTTGATAGATGGGATAAGAACAAAGGGAACAGATAAATATATTGAGGTAATGAAGAAAAAAGGATATACAAAGGGGCATTATTTTAGGGGCGTGGAATGACGATAGAGCACGATACAAAGTTGAAAAGCAAGGAAGTCTCTAAAATGAAAAAAAATCTTAATACCTATTGTATAAATGGAAAATATATGTTATACTGTAATAACTTGATAGTATTATAACACAAGAGTGGGTGAAAACCCACTCTTGTGTGTTACATAGATATAATTATAAGAATGAGGATTGATTTGGAATAACAAATAACCTCACTACCCACAAATAAAGGAGGGAAATGAATGAACAAAGCAGAAGAAATTGAGAAAAAGGTTGAAGAGTTATTACAGTCAGTAATTATGGAAAACAATCTTGAACTTGTAGATGCGGAGTATGTAAAAGACAGAGAGGGCTATTATTTAAAAATAGCTATTGATAAAGAGGGTGGTGTTTTCATTTCTGATTGTGAAACTGTAAGCAGAGCAATAGGAAATGAACTTGATACACTAGGTTTCATTAAAGATGAATATACATTAGAAGTAAGTTCGCCAGGACTTGATAGACAACTTAGAAAAGAAAAAGAGTTTGTAAAGTATGCAGGAAAATTAGTTGATGTAAAACTTTATCAAAAAATAGATGGTGTAAAGGAAATTCAAGCTCAGCTTGTAGGACTTATAGATGGTAAGGTAGTTCTTAAGTCTGAAATAGGAGAAAGTATTGAATTTAAAAGAGAAGATGTAGCATCAGTAAAATTAACAGTTATACTATAAATTGAAAAGAAATTTGAAAATAGAAAATGAAAAAGGATAATCTCAACTTTCAACTTTCAACTTTCAACTTAATAAACGGAGGGGATTATACAAAAATGAATGCGGACTTTATGCAAGCACTAAATGCTATAAGCAAAGAAAAAGGAATTGAAAAAGAAATTTTAATCGTAGCTGTTGAAACAGCACTTGCAACAGCGTATAGAAAAAATTTTGGAACAAGTCAAAATGTAGAAGCTACTATTGATGGGGAAAGTGGAGAAATTACTGTTTTTGCTAAAAAAACAGTAGTAAATAATGTAGAAAATAGTATATTAGAAATCTCTTTAGAAAACGCTCAGAACCTTAATCAAAAATATCAAGAAGGGGATATTGTAAATATCGAAATAACTCCTAGAGAATTTGGTAGAGTTGCAGCACAAACAGCAAAACAAGTTGTAATGCAAAAAATAAGAGAAGCAGAAAGAGATATAATATATAATGAATATTTAAGTAAAGAAAGAGATATAGTAACTGGTATAATACAAAGAAGAACGAAAACAGCAGTGTTTATAAATTTCGGTAAAATAGAGGCAATGCTACCTACAAATGAGCAAGTAAAAACGGAAGATTATCAAATGAATAAAAGATTGAAGGTTTATATTCTTGAAGTAAAACAAACAACAAAAGGACCACAAATCTCTGTTTCGAGAACGCACCCAGAACTAGTAAAAAGATTGTTTGAGCAAGAGGTGCCTGAAATATATGATGGTACAGTAGAAATTAAGAATATAGCTAGAGACCCTGGTTCAAGAACAAAAATAGCAGTATATTCAAAAGACAAAGATGTAGATGCATTAGGTGCATGTGTTGGACAAAATAGTCATAGAGTAAATGCAGTAGTTCATGAATTACATGGAGAAAAGATAGACATAGCACTTTGGAATAAAGATATTCGAGAGTTCATAAAGTCAGCTATAACACCAGCTATTGGATTAGCAGTTGAATTAGATATCGATGCAAAGCTTGCAAGAGTAGTAGTGCCAGATATGCAATTATCACTTGCTATTGGAAAAGAAGGACAAAATGTTAGACTTGCAGCAAAGTTAACAGGTTGGAAGATAGATATAAAAAGCGAAAAAATTGCAGAAGAAACTGGATATATTATTAATAAAGAATCATATTTTAATTACAGTGTAAATAATAGTAAAGAGGAAAATGAGTAAAATATAATAGGTACCTGTCAAGGGGTGATATACATGCAGACAAAAAAGGTTCCATTGCGTAAATGTCTCGGATGTCAAGCAATGAAAGATAAGAGAGAACTTATAAGAATAGTAAAACCTTCAGAAGGCGATGTGTTTGTAGACTTAAATGGAAAAGCTAATGGAAGAGGAGCATATATTTGCAAAGATAAAAAGTGTTTAAATGATGCAAAAAAGAAAAAGGTATTAGAAAGAAATTTAAAAGCAAATATTAGTGAAGAATTATACCAAAAATTAGAGGAGCAAATGAATGATGAATGAAAGCAAAATATATTCAATGTTGAGTTTGTGCCAAAAAGCGGGAAAACTATGTTCAGGTTCATTTACATGTGAAAAAGCAATAAAAAGTGGAAAAGCCCTGTTAACAATAGTTGCTGAGGATTCAGCGGAAAATACGAAAAAAGATTTTAATAGTATGTGTAAGTATTTTAAAGTTCGTATATATACATTTGGAGAAAAAGAAAAATTAGGAAATTACATAGGTAAGGAAGACAGAACAATATTATGTGTAACTGATACTAATTTTGCAAAGAAAATTAAAGAGTTGCTAGGACAACTAGAAGGAGAGTGAATTTATGGCCAAAATAAGGGTTCATGAATTAGCAAAAGAACTGAATATAAACAGTAAGGAAATAATAGAAAAGGCAAAAACTATTAATATAGACCTCCCAAATCACATGAGTTCTATTGGGGAAATTGATGCTGAAAAAATAACGAATTTATTTAAACCAACGGTTAAGGCTGTTTTAAAACCAGTGATAAAGACGGAAGTATCAGCAAAAAAAGAAGATGCGAAACCAGTACATCAAAATATAGAACATAAGCATGATCATAAGTCTACAGAGTATCAACATAGGAATGATGGACCGATAGACAAACATCATGCAAATCCTAGTATTATAGAAAAAGATGAAAAAGGTAATACTAATATAGAAATTAAACATGTTGAAATAAAAAAAGATAAGTTCAACAAGTATAAGCCAACTGCTACTGGAAATTACAAACCAGTTACGGTAGATTTAAGTAAAAAAGAACGCAATAAAAGTAAGTATAAGAAGAAAGATGAAGAGATGGAAGAAATAGAAGAAATGCACATTCTTACAATTGGGGATGAAATAACAGTAAAAGATTTAGCTGATAAGCTAGGTAAACCTTCTGTTGAGATAATAAAATATTTAATGACAAAAGATGTTTTTGCTAATATTAATCAATCAATCAGTTATGAAGTAGCAGCTGGAGTGGCTGAAAGTTATGATATATTGATTGAGAGAAAAGAAATAGATGAAATTGAAGAAATAGTGTATTGTGAAGATTTAGGTGTTTGTGAATTACAGGAAAAGCCACCAGTTGTTGTAGTTATGGGGCATGTTGACCATGGTAAGACATCTTTACTTGATGCAATAAGAGAAACACAGGTAACTGTAGGTGAGCATGGTGGAATTACTCAGCATATAGGTGCGTCACAAGTTGAAATAAATCATAAGAAAATAACTTTCTTAGATACTCCAGGACATGAAGCATTTACGGCAATGAGACTTAGAGGAGCTAAAGTAACAGATATTGCTATTTTAGTTGTTGCGGCGGATGATGGAGTTATGCCTCAAACGATTGAGGCAATAAATCATGCTAAAGCTGCAGATGTGCCTATTATTGTTGCTATAAATAAGATTGATAAACCAGGTGCAAACCCAGAAAAAGTAAAGCAAGAGTTAACTGAATATGGACTTGTATCAGAAGAATGGGGTGGAGAAACAATCTGTGTGCCAGTTTCTGCTGTAACAAGGGATGGAATTGATACACTGCTTGAGATGGTATTGCTTGTTGCGGAGATGAAAGAATTTAAAGCAGCATATGATACAAGAGCAAAAGGAACTGTTATAGAAGCAAGATTAGATAAAAACAGAGGAATTGTTACGACATTACTTGTAGCAAATGGTACACTTAGAGTAGGTGACCCAATTCTTGCAGGAAAGACATGCGGAAAAGTTAAGGCAATGTTCAATTCAGAAAGAGAAAAAATCAAATTTGCTACACCTTCTACACCTGTTGAAATATTAGGATTTAATAATGTACCTGAAGCAGGAGATACTTTTTATGTAACAAGAGACGATAAGCAAGCAAAATATTATGCAGAAAAAGCAGCAGTAGAGTCAAGAGAAAAACGTATAGTAGGGGCACATAAAAATGTATCACTTGATGCTTTATTTGACCAAATAAAAACAGGAGAAATCCAGAAACTTAATGTAATTATAAAGGCTGATGTTCAAGGTTCTGTTGAAGCGATAAGACAGAGTCTACAAAAACTATCAAATGCAGATGTTATTGTGTCAGTAATTCATGGTGGAGCAGGAGCAGTTACAGAATCTGATGTTATGTTAGCGGCTGCATCTAGTGCTATAGTTATAGCATTTAATGTTGTACCACAAGCAGGAGTTAGAAAGTTTGCAGAAGAAAATCTAGTAGACTTGAGACAATATAGAGTTATATACAATGTTATAGAGGATGTAGAATCTGCTATGAAGGGAATGCTTGCACCAGAGTTTAAAGAAAAAGTTATTGGTCAAGTAGAAGTAAGAGATACATTTAAAGTAACAAATGTAGGAATGGTAGCTGGAGGATTTGTTAGAGACGGATATATAACAAGGAATGCAACTATAAGAGTAGTAAGAGAAGGTATAATTATATTTGAAGGAGCAATAAGCTCGCTAAAAAGATTCAAAGATGATGTAAAAGAAGTAAAAACAGGATTCGAATGCGGTGTCTTAATTGAAAAGTTTAGTGACATAAAAGCAGGAGATTCAATAGAAGCATATATTATGGAAGAAATAAAACGAAGCTAAGTTGTTAGTAAAGAAAAAAATAAGTGACCCCTCCTAACCTCCCCTTAGCAAGGGAGGGACGAAAAAATGTTCTCTCCATGAAAAATGTAGAGAACAAAAAAATTATCACTGCAAAGGGATAATTAGAGAGGGTTACAGAAGACGAGGAGTGAATATACATGAGAACTAATACAAGGATTACAAAAATTAATCAAGAAATGAAGAGGGAACTTTCTAATATAATAGATAACGAGTTAAAAGACCCAAGAATAAAAGAAGCCATGACTAGTGTTACAAATGTAGAGACAACTACTGATTTGAAACACTGTAAGGTTTTTGTAAGTATATTAGGAAATGACGAAGTGAAAAAGGATATACTAGTTGGTTTGAAAAGTGCAGCTGGTTTTATAAGAAAAGAAATAGCTTCTAGAATAAATTTAAGAGTTACACCAGAATTTACTTTTAAAATAGATGAGTCGATAGAACATTCTATTCATATGAGTGAGTTATTTAAAAAGATAAATGAGTAACTAATAATCTTAAAGTTGGGGACGGTTCCTTCGTTCTAGGAACTGTCCTCGTAGGAAAAACTTTAATCTCTTTGGGTCAATTCCCCGCAGCTCTGTTGCGTGCTAAATTTGTCATTGGATGTCGAAACCACCAGCGGAGCTGGTGAGAATAGAGTAAGCAGTAGCGATGAGGATGACAAAAAAACTCCTGTGTTGTATAATATACTTGGTGTCGAAAGCCAG
>Ga0209000_1001646_pt1 | contig 13702 bp, 10 predicted proteins | sample RifGroD2_FD_183998 | JGI IMG/M metagenome (GOLD analysis project Ga0209000, IMG submission 183998) | Groundwater microbial communities from Rifle, Colorado, USA - Groundwater D2 (SPAdes) (version 2) | ecosystem: Environmental > Aquatic > Deep subsurface > Groundwater | place: Rifle, Colorado...
CCGACCTGGGCTACCCTGTGCCGCAACAGAACGACATGATCCTCGCGTGGCGCGGCAAGGCCCATTCCTTCCGGCATATTCCCTATGCCGAGTTGTATGAGGACTTCAGCCGCGAACATCCGCAACATCCGCAAGACGAATTTACCGGCAAGATCGTCATCATCGGCGCGGCCGCCACCGGCCTGCACGACGTGCGCGTCACGCCGCTCGCCAGCCTGTACCCCGGCATGGAGATACTGGCGACCGCGCTGGACAACCTGAAGAACCGCCGCATGATGCTGGCCGCTCCCGCGTGGTTCACGCCGCTGCTCGCGCTCGGTCTGCTGGCCGCGCTCGGCGTTATTTTTTTGTGCAGCATCAACGCGCTGCGCACCGGTCTGGTGCTGGCGGCGGCCTCGGCACTGCTGCTGGGCGGCAGTTATTTCGCGGCCGGCCGGCTCTACCTGCTGCCGGTATTGGCGCCGTTGCTGCTGGCATGGGCGTGTTATTTCTGCTGTGCGCTGGCGGAATACCTGCGCGAACGCCGCTCGCGCGAGCAGGCGGTGCAGATGTTCAGCCGCTTCGTCAATCCGCATGTGGTCAAGGAATTGATCGCCCACGGCGGCCTCAATCGCGCCGGCGAGAGCCGCCAGATCACGGTGCTGTTCTCCGATATTCGCGGCTTCACCACGCTGTCGGAACGCCACACGCCGCAGGAAATCGTGGCGCTGCTCAACCGCTATTTCAGCCTGCAGGTCGAGGTGATCTTCCGGCATGGCGGTTCGCTGGACAAGTTCATCGGCGACGCTATCATGGCCTTCTGGGGCGCGCCGCTGGACGACGCGCAACATGCGCGCCACGCGGTGGCGGCGGCCCTGGAAATGGCCGAGGTGCTGCAACGCTTCAGGCAGGAGCTCGGCGACAGCGGGACGGAATTCGACGTCGGCATCGGCATCCACTCCGGCCCCGCCGTGGTGGGTCTGATCGGCTCGGAGCAACGGCGCGAATACACCGCGATCGGCGACACGGTGAACCTCGCCAGCCGCATCGAGGGGCTGACCAAGGGCGTATCGCGCATCCTCGTGTCGCGCGAGACCATGGAACTGTGCGGCGACGCATTTGACTTTCAGTCGTTCGGTTCGTATAAAGTCAAGGGGCGGGAGCAGGAAGTGGAGCTGTTCGCACCCGCCAACAAGGGAGAAACGCCATGAGATGGTTGCTCGTATTTTGCCTCGGATGGAGCATGTTCCCGGCCCACGCGGGCGAAACGGCCTACACCGTGCGCTCCACCGACATGAAAGCCAAACCGTTCACCGATGCCGCCACACTGGCGAGCCTGCCGGTAAACAGCCGGGTTGAAGTGCTCACGCGCAAATCAGGCTGGATGCAGATCAAGAATGGCGGCGCGACGGGATGGGTAAGGATGCTCAACCTGCGTTTCGGCGATGCCGCCGCGCAGAGAAAATCCGGCGACAGCGGGCTGGGCGCACTGTTCAACGTCGCCGCCACCGGCGGCAGCGGCAGCACTGTCTCCACCGGCGTGCGCGGCCTGTCCGAAGAAAAACTGAAGAACCCGAGCCCCAACCCGCGGGCGCTGGCAGAGCTGCGGCGTTATGCGGTGAACGAAAAAGAGGCGCTGACATTCGGCAAGTCCGGCAAGCTGGCGACGCCTCGGGTCGGCTACCTGCCAGCCCCGGCGAAGGAGGCAAAATGAACGGCAAACTCGTATCCGTCTTGTTCCTGTGCTGCATCGCCTCCCCTGCGCCCGCCTTCGACTTTAACCTGGACGATCTGGGCAAGACGCTGGACACCCTGAAGAAGGTGCAGCAGGCGACCACCGACATCAACGAACCCAAGGAAATCAAACTGGGCAGCGGCATCGCCAGCAACCTGCTGGGCGCCGCACCGCTGTTGCAGAACCAGCGCGTGCAAAAGTACGTGAACAGCGTCGGACGGTGGCTCGCGCTGCAAACCGAGCGCCCCGGCCTGCCCTGGCAATTCGGCGTGCTGAACGATGACGACGTCAATGCCTTCGCCGCACCGGGGGGCTACGTCTTCATCACCAAGGGGCTGCTGGCGCAGATGAGAAGCGAGGCGGAACTGGCCGGGGTGCTGGCACATGAGATCGCGCATGTCTTGCGCAAGCATCATCTGCAGGCGATCAAGCAGGGTGCGCGCGCCAGCCTGTTCGCCGAATTCGCCGAACATGCCTTGCAGGAAAAAGCGGCCGATCCGGCGCTCGCCAAGCTGGTCAGCGCGGGCACCGAGATCTACGCGCGCGGTCTCGACAAGAACGACGAGTTCGAGGCGGACCGCATGGGCGTGGTGATCGCCACCCGCGCCGGTTATGACCCCTACGGCCTGCCCGCCGTGTTGCAAACTCTACAGGGGATGAATGCGCAGGATTCCAGCCTGGCGCTGCTGTTCAAGACCCATCCGGGACTGAACGACCGCCTGAGCCTGCTCGACCGGGCGATGTCCGGGCAGTTCGACCGCTTCGAGCAGCAGCCCGACCATGCGCCGCGCTTCATGACGGTGATGAACAAGACCGGCATTCTGGTCAATACGGGCAACCGCCGCTGAGTCGCAGCGCAACCCGATAATGAAGGGGGACAGCATGAAAAAAACCTGGACGATCGGCCTCGCTTTGTTCTGGGGCGCATTCTCCGCCGCCTACGGCGCGCCGGGAGAATGGTGGGAAGTGACATCCAAGATGGAGATGCCCGGCATGCCGTTCGCGATGCCGGCGACGACCACCAAGGTCTGCATCGCCAAAGGGGCCGTGAGCGACCCGCACCAGTCGATGCAGGACAAGGAGTGCAAGATGACCGACATCAAGACCTCCGGCAACAAGACTTCATGGAAGATGCGCTGCGTGCGCGACGGCGAGGTGATGAACGGCACCGGCGACATCACCAGCACCGCGGACAGCTATGACGGCACGATGCATGTCTCCGGCAAATCGGGCGGCAAACCGATGAACATGTCCACCACCTACCGAGGCAAGCGCATCGGCCCGGCCTGCGACTCGTCGCAACCCGGCCCGGAGATGGCGGCGGCGCAGAAGCAGATCGCCCAATCCTGCGAGACCGCCAGGCGCAGCAGCCGGGACCTGATCAACATGGCCGACATATTTCTCGCCAAGGATTCCATGTGCCCGGGCAAATCGAAGGCCATATGCGACGCAGCGCACAAGGATGCCGGACGCGATGCGGAGGTATACAGCGCGCTGGCCACGCGCGAACAGCACCTCCAGCCCGGCAGCACCTCGATCGTCAAGGCATGCGGGCTGAACATGGCCGCCACGACCCAATCCATCTGCAAGACGCTCAACGGCAAGAACTACCGCACGCTGGCGCCGCATTGCCCGGCGGAAGCCAAGGCGCACCGTGCGGCGGCGCGCAAGAAGGAATGCGAGGGCCATACCGCGCGTGAAGACCTGTCCCGCTGCCTCAGCGGCGCCGACAGCAAAGAGGAAAGCGGTGGCGATGAAGACCGTGAAAAAACCTCCGGCAAGCCGTCGTCCAACAACCCGGCCGACACGGTGATCGACGGCGCGAAAAAACTGAAGGGGCTGCTCGGCTTCTAGTATTGCAAATCATAAATTACGAAACATAGTTTGGAACCTGCCCGCATCCTCGTAGGGCGGATGAGCCGCAGGCGTTAACCAATGACTTGGTCGTCGTTTTTTGACGGCCTAGTCAGATGGCTATGCAAGGCTATCCGCCGAATGAAAATCATACGGCGGAAGGCGCTGCGCTTTGGCCGCAAGCTCGAAACTTCGCTACGCTCGTTTTCCGCCCTACAGGTTTTGAACATGTTCCGTTAATTTCGTGGCGCATCACTACTGTTCGCCGTGCACCCCGTTCACACCGAGGCTATGCCTACAAACTCGCAGGGCGCACCGAAGACGCCCGCCGCGAATTCACCCTCGCGCTCGACCCGAAACATATCAAGGCGCGCTACAACCTGGAGTATCCGGACGAAGCGCCGCACCGGTAAAAATCAGCCGTCATGTTGCGCTCCTGAAGCTCCAGAAATGCAGCAGCAGCGTACACAGCAAAGCCAATCCACCGGCAAACAAAAAAGCTGCGCCGGCGTTCCAGTAATGCCATATCGCGCCGAACAGCACCCCGGCAGGAATGGCGCTCAGGCCGACGGCGAGGTGATACCAGCCAAACGCCGTGCCGCGCTCGCATTCGTCGGCATACAGGCTGATCAACGCGCGTTCCGAGCCTTCGCCCAGGCCGGTCAGCAAGCCGTAGAGCAAAGCGCCGGCCCACAACGCGTTGCCCTGTTCAACCAGGCCGAGCGCGACGAAACTCACGGCATAACCCGACCAGCTGACCAGGCTCAAACGGCGTATGCCGAATGCATCCGCCATGCGCCCGCCGAGCAGCGCAGCCCCCGATTTTGCGAGGTTCAGCGCCGCCCACAACAGCAGCAACTGCACCACGCTCATGCCCAGCTCGTTGCCGCGCAGCAGGATGAAACTTTCCGAAGCGCGCGCAAAGGTGAACAGCACCAGCACCCACAAATAGCGGCGCATGTTGTGCGACAGCGCATTCCACGCCAGCGGCGCTTGCGGCTTTTTTTCCACTGCGGGGCGCGGTGGCTCGCGCACACCGAAGACCAGCACCAGCAGCACCAGCACACCGGGCAGTGCCGACCACAGAATCACCTCGCTCACCGACCAGTCCAGCCAGCTCAACGCGGCAACGGCGAGCAACGTGCCGCCCAGCGCGCCGGCGTTGTCCATCGCGCGGTGGTAGCCATAGGCAAAACCATGGATTTCTGGATGCGCGCTATCCGCCAGCAATGCGTCGCGCGGCGCATTGCGCAAGCCCTTGCCGGCGCGGTCCAGGCTGCGCAGCAGCAGCAACGCGCCCCAGCTCGATACCAGCGCCAGCAGCGGGCGCGCCAGATTGGACAGCCCGTAGCCGAACACCATCAGCCGCTTGCGGCGGCCATGTTTGAGGTCCGAATAGCGCCCCGCCCACAGCTTGAGGAAACTCGCCGCCGCATCCGCCACGCCCTCCACCAGCCCGAGCACCACCGGCCCGGCGCCCAGCACCGTCGCGATCAGGATCGGGATGAACGGCGTCACCATTTCCGAAGCCAGGTCATTCAGGAAACTGACCAGGCCGAGCGCGACGACGGTGCCGGGTAATTTATGTTTTTTCATAAATGGACTATCGAGCGGGTTCTGATTACGCGGCGTTTAAGCTAGAATGCGCCCGCTGCTTCCGCAGTCAAGCTGTCCCCGTAGTTAAATGGATATAACCGGCCCCTCCTAAGGGTCAATTACAGGTTCGATTCCTGTCGAGGACACCAAACAATCATTCAGCCCTACCCAGCATTACCCACCAAACCAGCGTGAATAATAGCAGTTGGCCGCTATCCTGCTTTCCTGTCTTTTCCAGCCCCTGTGGCAGTGGCGAACTTTATCATCTATTGATACACTAACCCATGCAAAACGTTCAGGGCATCGAAACGCTGCTCGAATTGACCGGGCAAGTCGTGCAACAGGAGCATGGGCATTGGGTGGAGATTCACGCTTGGCGTGTTGAAGCCACCGCTGTCGTACCGCATGGCATACGTTACGCCTTGACGCTCCATGAGCCGGGCGGAAAACGAGTCATGGGATATGACAATACCCATGCGGCCAAGCCGTCCGGTGGGTTCAAGTATGCCGGACAGGTTTTGCCTTATGACCATAAGCACCGCCACGTTTCCGACCAAGGTGTGCCTTACGCATTCAAGGACGCCTACCAGCTGTTGCAAGACTTTTTCGCGGACGTGGATCGAATATTGAAGGAGGTAGAGAAAACATGAAAACCATCGTGATCGGGATCATGGCCCAGGACAAAATCCGTGAGCGGATTTACGCCATTGCCCGTGGCGAATATAAGCCAAAACCAAGCGAACCAAAAATCTGGTTCACCTCGATGAAATCCCTGTCCGAAGTGCTGAGCGACGACAACCGCGCCATGCTCAAAGTAATCAGGGATGCGCAGCCGGAATCAATCTCATCCCTGGCTGAAATGACTGGACGCAAACCCGGCAACCTTTCCCGGACGCTCAAAACCATGTCGAACTACGGCATCGTCGAAATGAAGCGCGAGAAAAACCATGTGCGCCCAATCGCCAAGGGCACGGATTTTTGCATTGTGACGGCGTGAATATCCAGTGCATTGCCCGTAGGTTTATGCGCTCTGTACCCGCTAGATTCAGGAACGCACGGTTTCGGGTAGGTAGCTCATCTGGATTCTGCCATAATAGCCGCCGGGCTCATTGAGCGTGGATGGAAATGGCATCTGACATACTTACCGACGAACAAATCGCCGTGCTTCTGGAAATCCCCAAGCATGCAGAGAATCCTAATGCCAAAGCCAGAAGCGAAGGCCAGCATTCTCGGCGCGATTTTCGACTCATCAGCACGGATGGCGCGCATGAGTTCGCGTTATTTACCCGGCAGAGTTTGTTGTTGCCAGAAGGCTTCTCTGCGGGTCTGCGCTGGTTGGCTAAAAGCGGCGAATCCATCATGCTGATGCGATGCAACGGTTCGGATCATCCTCATTCCAACAAGGTCGAGCATGAGCGATTTGATTCCGCTTGCCATATTCACCAAGCTACGGAACGCTATTTGGCGGTTGGGAAAAAGGTCGAGGGGTATGCGCAGCCGACCAAAGAGTACAGAACGCTTAATGGGGCGCTGTACCATATTGTTCATCAATGCAACATTACGGGACTAAAAACCGAACCGGATGAACCGGATTTGTTTGAATAACATGGACATTCAAGACATACAAAAAGCGATTTGCTCTTCCCTTTGTGCGGAAGTCAGAGTCTCCGAACGTGAGGGAGGGCTATTGTTCGTCTCTACGCCCTTCAGCTTTCCTGACGGCGACGCTTATTCCATCTATCTTAAACAACTCCAAACCGGCGGCTTCCGCATAACTGATATGGGCATAACGCTTATGCACCTGAGTTATGAAAACGACATAGAAAAATTTCGGGGCGATGGCACACGCGGCAAATTATTCCGCCAGATTCTGTCCGAGATGGATTTATCCGAAGAGAGCGGAGAGTTTTACATAGAGACGCCCGCAACTACGCTCGGCACGAACATATTCCGGTTTGGGCAAGCGCTGACAAAGATTCACGACCTGACGTTCCTGAATCGCCTTCGCGCGGAAAGCACCTTCTACGAAGACCTGAGAGAAAAACTACTCGGTTGCGTGGATGCGGAGCGGCTGAAAGAAAACTATATCGTCCCCGGCGTGGCTAACGCGGCTGACTACCCCGTTGACTATTTCATCGAGAGCGGCGAGCAGCAGCCCCTTTACCTGTTTGGTGTGCCCAACCGCGACAAGGCAAGGCTGGCAACCATCATCCTGCAACACCTCATCGCGTCAAAAGCGGACTTTAATTCGATGATAATTTTTCAGGACATGTCCATTATTCCTTCGCGCGATCTCAGCCGCCTGACAAACGCCGCTAATGACATGATTGCTTCCATGGATGCCTCGGACGACATTGAGCGCAAACTGCTGCGGCGGATCAAGTAGGCAAGTAGGGTGGGTAGCCCCTGCCCACCATTAACCATTGCAACATTCAGCATCCGCGTGGGCACGGGATGCCATCCTACTGGGCCATGCCTTTGCTTTGTTTGCTTCTTGCACAAGCCAATCCAGCCCATCGTTGCAAATGTTATCCATGACCTCCTCTAATTTGTCTGGCTCAGGATTTTTATACGCCTCCAGCATCATCGGGTATAACTGAGCGGCGCATAAAATACACAGCCTGGCTAATTCTTCTGCAATCCTTGCCTGCTCCCTGATTTTTTCGTTTCTTGGAGATGATGAACCGTGCAGCAATTCTGATCGTGCGTTGTAAACCTTAATGGCATTCTCCTGTGTTTTTCCATCATCACAATTGAAAGCGCAAAGAATGTGCGTTATTCGGTTTGAAAAAATTCCCTTATGTTTCATCGGGTGAAATTTCCCGAAGAACAACCGCTCGATTGCCGATATGTATTTGACCACACTCGCAGAGGCCTCTGGATCAGTAGCCGCATCCCCGAACCAGTTGATTGCGTCAATAAAACGTTCGTGAAGATGAGAGGGCTCTATGGGATTCGCGAGTGGGTATAGAGCAGAACCGAATACTTGTAGTAAATTCACCCCGCCATCTTCCGTTAATGCTTGATGCCAGTTGTGAAAGCCAACCGGCCCCATACTGCGCGAGCCAACTCTTACATGAATCAGGTCATCGGCATCAGACCACATACCAGCCGTTCGCAATGTGTCTCCGCGCGACCATGCCAAACGAAGTTGTTTGGTGTGATCTGCCCCGAGAAAAACACGAATTACATGCAGCGTCACGTCAACTATTTTGGCGGCATGCTCTTCAGAAATGGCTTGGTCGCAATTAGTAATTTGTACAGCGGCGATCCAGGGATAATTACGATACGTTTTGATGGCGCGCGCCTGTAGTTTCCGAACAAAAAGCTCTGACTGCTCTGAGGTTGCGGCTCGTTCGCGCGGGAAGCCTTGCTCAACGGTTTTATTTACGTGTTCTATATGGGCGCGAACTGACTTGTCCACGCTACGCCTGAATGCTTGTTTATGTCTTTTGAAAAATGCGATTCTTCGCGTGAATGTAACTGGGCCAATCTTGAATTCGTCCGGCCCACCTTTAAGGAATAACACGCACGGCAGATAATGCTCTGTAGTCTGGAGGGATTGTTTGGCTATATCTGCTGCGTCTATAAGTATTCGTTCTGCCGTTGCCAGATCGATTTCACGATGTTCTTTCAAAATGAGCTGGGTAAATACGTCAACGACAATTTTTCTTAGTTGTTCTGTGGATACTCGGCGCGCGAGCTCTGATTCGAAATCTATAATCCTGTTCGCAAGAAGGCCGAATTTTTTCCAAGCATGTGTACCGCATGTTATATGGCCTCTTCCATCTGGATGTGGAATGGAACATAAAGCATCATACTGATGCCGTTTGAAGTGTGAGACCTGCTTCTCCCATGGCATTTTCATGAACTTGAGAATTTGCCCGCAAATAACCTGCACATCGTTTTTCGCGTTTGCAATTATTTCCTTTCTGGAAATAACATTGTTTGAGACGGCTGCTTTTTCCATGCGATTTCGAGTCATGGTTGAGGCAGCCCGTTATACGCGCTTCGAAGGCTTTTTTACTGCCGGAAGCAAACTGGTAAGTTGCTGGTAACGCTCGAACAAAAATTCCACGCGCTGCGCGTCGCTGGCGAAGGCGGCTTTGCGGTAGCAGGCGTCCACGGTGCGGTCGAGGGCTTGGTGGGCCTTGACCAGCGCGGGCGGCATGGTGAGCGGGTCGTAGAGATCGGCGAGCGAGCTTTGCGGGAATTGCGCGCGGGCGTCCAGCACGGCTTGGGCGGCGGCTTCTATGGCTGCGCGTTGTTTGTCGCTTGGTTCGTCAGGCCACGGAAAGGTGTTGTAAACCATGCTGCCAGAATAACGATAACGGCTTTCAAGACGTCCACCCACTTGCCGCATCCAAGCCATGTGCATTTCAGATTGCACCATGCCGTACAAGAACAAGCTGGCATCAGGAATGAGGTAATTGGTATTGCTACAGATGGTTTCCTTGGACATGAAGCCAATGGGTATGTAGCGGCGGCGCTCTGAAGAAACTTCCGGAACAATCAAGTAGTCCGTATCGGGTTGTGACGTGTAGAAAAACAAGGTTGGCGCATCCGCCGACTTGCGTGTCGGCTCCGCGCTGCTGGCTAGGCGAAATGCTTTTACCCGCTCTACGCGAGCCATGACTTGCGGCATAGAGCGTAACTCGCTTGGTTGAATACCTTTAAGCCACAAGCACCAACGCGATAGCGAGTTGATAAAATCTTCCGCCCCCATGTAGGGGCGAATAAATTTTTCTGCATTGGGTTCTTGCGCGATAAGCTGCTCACGTTCTGCGTCGCTCAGTATGTAATTCCCGTCATCAGTCGGTTTATTGCCATAACGCATGGTGGGGACATTGGCTAATGGCAACTGACGCTTGGCGACGACAGCATCCGGCCCAGACGCAAGGTATGGGCTGATATTGTTCGCCCGCATTTCATGCGGCTCGCCGTTTACGTCATCGTAAACAAATAGCCTTTTTTCAGCGCTGTCGAAAGGTGCGAATCCGATGATGACACAATGCACCGCCGCTTTGCCGCTCGCTTCGTTGCTCCATTTGAAAGTGCGGTGGGCGAAGTGAATCTTGATGTGGTATTTGTTCAGCAATTCGCCCCACAGGATGCCTACCTGTTCGCCCTGAATGATGGAGTTGGTGGAGACGAAGGCGCAACGAATTCCAGAAGCAAACCCCTCCCGGCCTCCCCTTGTCAGGGGAGGAGTGGATGCGCTGGCTCCCTCCCTGACAAGGGAGGGTTGGGGTGGGTTTGGGGTTGTCATATAGCGCGCCGCTTTCACATACCATGCTGCGACATAATCCAAATCGGAAGCGCTTTTCAGGCCTGTAAAGGTTGCAACCAATTCAGCTTTTTGCTGCTTGCTCTGGTAATGCTTGCCAATAAACGGCGGATTGCCCAGCACATAACTCGCGCGTTCCGCAGGCAACACGTCGTTCCAATCCAGCGTGAGCGCGTTGCCGTTGACGATGTGCGGCGAGGTCTTGAGCGGGATGCGCGCGAAGTACATGCCGAATTCTTCGGACACGCGCACGTTCATCTGGTGGTCCATCAGCCACAACGCGACCTGCGCGATCTGCGCCGGGAATTCTTCGATTTCGATGCCGTAGAACTGATCCACGTCCACGCTGATTTCCTGGTGGATGTCGAGGAAGCGCGAGCCGGGGCCTTCATGCACGGCGCGCAGCACGTCCAGTTCCAGCTTGCGCAGTTCGCGGTAGGCGATCACCAGGAAGTTGCCGCAGCCGCAGGCGGGGTCGAAAAAAGTCAGCGTGCGCAGTTTTTTGTGGAACTCGAACAGCTTGTTCTTGTTGCCTTTGACGCGGTTGAATTCTTCCCAGAGCGCATCGAGGAACAGCGGCTGGATCAGCTTGAGGATGTTCTCCTCAGAGGTGTAGTGCGCGCCGATGTTGCGCCGCGCCTTGGCATCCATGATGCTCTGGAACAGCGCGCCGAAGATCGCGGGCGAGATCGCGCTCCAGTCGAGCGCGCAGCAGTCGAGCAATGCCTCGCGCATCGTAAGATTGAACGAGGCGATGGGCAGCACTTCCGCGAACAGTTTGCCGTTGACGTAGGGAAAGACGGCGATCTGTTCGTCGAGCGTCTTCGCGCGGTGGTCTTCCGGGGTGTTGAGAACCTGAAACAATAGCGCCAGTTGCGCGCCGAGGTCTGAGCCATCGGGTGCGGTGCGCTCCTCTATCCAGGCGCGGAATGCACTGGCGGGCTGGAAGATGCCGGTATCTTCGGCGAACAGGCAGAACAGCAGGCGCACCAGCAGCACTTCGAGCGGATGGCCTTCGTAGCCCGCCGCCTTGAGCGCATCGTGCAGCCTGCCCATGCGCTCGGCGGCCTTGATGTTGACCGGGTTCTGCGGCGCGATGGTTTGCGTGCGGTAGCCGGCGATGAAGGCGAAATGCTTGATGCGCTTGTGCAGGTCGGCGAGCTTGAATTCCTGTTGCGTGCCTTCTTCGAGGTCGTAAAGGCGGAAACGGGCGAAGTCGGATACCAGCACGTATTTCGGCAGGTCGCGTTCCTTGATGCCGGGGAAGTAATCGAGCGCCTGGGTGTAAGCCTTGTCCAGGTCTTTGCCGCGTGACTTGTGTTCGACCAGCAACATGCCTTTCCAGAACAGGTCGATGTAGCCCTGCTTGTCGCCGAGTTTCTTGACCGGCTCCTCGAAGCTGGCGACGCGCTTGCGGTCTATGCCGAAGACGTTGAGGAACTCGATCCAGAACGGTTTGGCCTCGGCATCCTCCGAAGTTTCGTTTTCCCAGCGCTTGGAAAATTCATGGGCGCGATTGCGGATTTCGTTCCAGGAAAGTGCCATTGAATTCCTCGGTGTGGTTGGCGGGTGACGCGGATTCTATCCGCAAGGTGCAGGCTTCAGATTACCCGGTCATTGCCGCCATCGATCGGGATTTGCGCGCCGGTGATTTTCGCGAACAGCACGCCGCACATTTCCGCGGTGAGTTCCGCGACGTCCTGGCTGGTCACTTCCTCATGCAGCACGTTGTTGCGCTTGTATTCGTCGACACTCATGCCGTAATGGGCGGCGCGCTGCGCCAGCACATCTTCTGTCCAGATGCCGGTGTCGAACACCGCATTCGGGTGCACCAGATTGATCCGGATCGCGTCCGCGCCCCACTCCAATGCGGCGACGCGGGCAAGCTGCGTCAATGCCGCCTTGGATGCGGAATAGGCCGCTGCGCCGGGTCCCGGCGCCGGGACGTTCTTCGAGCCGATCACCACGACGCGCCCATACCTCGGCGCCGCTTTCAGCAACGGATGCGCTTCGCGCATGATCGCCAGATTGGCATCCAGGTTGACCGCCATCACCTTGCGCCACTCGCCGTCGGCCAGCGCGCCGATCTTCTTGCCGCCGGGGAAGATTCCGGCATTCAGCACCAGCATGTCGAGGCCGCCATAGCGGCGCAGGGTCTGTTCGATCACGCGCCTGATGTCCTGCGTTGATGTCAGGTCTGCGGTGATGCCGAGATAGTCTGCGCGGCTGCCGAACAGAGTCTCCACGGCCGGGTTGATGTCCACGCCCACCACGGCGGCGCCCCGGTTCAGGAAGGCCTGCACGCAGGCCTTGCCGATGCCGGATGCCGCGCCGGTCACCAGCGCGACTTCGCCGGCGAACGCTTTCGGCGCGCCGGCCTTCTTCAGCTTGGCCTGTTCGAGGTCCCAGTATTCCATGCTGAACAGTGGAGCCTCGCCCAGCGCCTGATAGCCGCCGAGCTTTTCGGCGCGCAGGATAATGTCCTGCGTATGCAGATAAATGTCCTCGACGATCTGCGTGTCGCGCGCCGAGCGGCCTGCGCTGACCAGCCCGAATTCCGGATCGATGACGACGCGCGGCGCGGGATCGAGCATCGTCAGGGGAGTTTGGGCCGATTGGGAATTTTTCTCGAAATATTTTTTGTAAGCCTGCACATAGGCCTCGACATCCCGCCCGAGCAGCGGCAGCTGCTTGGTGCGGATGATGTGGTCCGGGGTGGCCGGGCCGCGCTGCGATATGGCCGCAATCTCCGGATGGCGCGCGAAGGCCAGCGTGGCGCTATTGGCCTTGCTGCGCAACAGCAGCGGAAAACCGGCGGCAGCAGAAACTTCCTTTCTCAGTTCCGGCAACGCTAACCAATTCGCGGCTGGTTCAATACCGCTTGCCGGGGCAAGCGGCGCATTCCTGCTCAGATAATCCTCGGCGCGGCCGACCAGTTCGATCATGCGGTCATAGGATTCCTTCGCAGTATCACCGAAGGTAAAGATACCGTGGTTCATCAGCACCATGCCGATGGTGCGTTGCTTGGCTAATTCAGGAAGAGCTTCGGCGCATAATTTGGCCAGGTCGAATCCCGGCATCACGTAGGGCAGCACGATGGCCTCATCGCCGAACAGCTCGCGGATGCGCGCCTCGCCGTCGGCGGTGTTGGTAATCGTCACAATCGCGTCGGCATGAGTGTGGTCGACAAAACGGTACGGAATCAGCGCATGCAGGATGGCCTCGACCGACGGCGCGGGCGCGTTCGGGTC
>Ga0209000_1001652_pt1 | contig 13670 bp, 17 predicted proteins | sample RifGroD2_FD_183998 | JGI IMG/M metagenome (GOLD analysis project Ga0209000, IMG submission 183998) | Groundwater microbial communities from Rifle, Colorado, USA - Groundwater D2 (SPAdes) (version 2) | ecosystem: Environmental > Aquatic > Deep subsurface > Groundwater | place: Rifle, Colorado...
TATTTATTACCAAAAGAAAATGAAATATATCCCGAAGGTATTGAAACATATAGTTCAAATCTTTTTGAAAAATCCGATGTTTTATCAATGAATACATTAGAAAGAAAAATTGCTAATTTAATTGATAATAAAGAAAGTGTGATTTGGTGGGTAAGAAATGTTGCTACAAACAAAGATTGGTATTCCATTCGCGGTTGGAAAAAGGGAAAAATTAGGCCAGATTTTATTGTTGCTAAAAAGAACAAAAATAATTCTTTAGAGCTTGTCTATGTCATCGAAAGTAAAGGTGAGCACTTGATTGATAATCCTGATACACAATACAAAAAGAGCGTTTTTGACAAAATGAACGAAACAGAAATTGAAGCATTAAATTTTAATCTGATACGATTTAAACTAAATAAAGATTTTCAATTTGAATTAGTTGAGCAAAACAGAGAAGATTTAGCAATAAGTAGATTTTTTAACTAAATTTTGGCAGCGTGCCAGCAAAGCTGGCGCGAAATTCGGCGGCGGTGGAAAAGCGAAGGCGGGCAAAAATTCCTTCCCCCCAACCCCTTTCCTTTTTGCCCGCCCGAGCGAAAATTATCAAAAGTCAGCGTCCGGATTTTCGCGGAAAAAAGTTCGGATTTTAACCAAAAGGTACCGCCAATTTTCAGATCGCGACTTTTGGGCGATTGTTGCCTCGCCCCGCCAAAGGCGGGGCTCGGCTTCGGCAAGGATTTTGAAGGGATTTTTGAAATCCAAAAACAATTTCTGCCCGCTCAAACGGAAGTTCGCCGTGCGAAGCACGGATAAAATGAAATTTTATAAACCAATCTTTTTTTCTTTCGCCTTTGGCGAAAGGCAAAGCGATAATTTAATTTTGACTGCCCAATAATATGACAAACGAAAATCAAACCAAAAAGTTTTTTATCTACGCCCGCAAGTCAACGGACAGCGAAGACAGGCAAATTCGCAGTATTGCCGACCAGTTGGCTGAATTGCGAGAATTAGCGAAAAAAGAAAGTATTGATGTTGTTGATATTTTGGTGGAAAAGCAAACTGCGAAAAAGCCCGGCCGGCCTGTCTTCGCTGAAATGTTGAAAAGAATTGAAGCGGGCGAAGCAACGGGAATTTTAGCGTGGCACCCCGACAGATTAGCTAGAAATTCCGTTGACGGCGGGAAAATTATTTATCTCGTTGATACGGGCGTTATCAAAGAGCTAAAATTCCCGACTTTTTGGTTTGATCCGACACCGCAGGGAAAATTTATGCTTTCAATCGCTTTCGGGCAGTCAAAATATTACATTATAATTCGTTATCACTTGAATAATATCGGGAAACGAAAAATCGTTTGGTGAACCAAAAACAGCTTTTCAAAGAAAAATTATCTTCTTTTGAAGAAAAAGCGAATAATCGGTTCGAACTTACAGAAAAATTTCTAAAAGCCAATATTACCAATGCAGAATTGGCAAACGAGGGAATTCCCGAAGAAATACTTCGGGAATTCAAAAAAGTCGGTTCGAACTTTCAAATTAAGGATCGAACCGTACTTTTTGAGCCACGCGGAGCGTGGAAAACCCTTTTGGATTCTGAATTCGGCGGGGGGAATGCCTTAGTGTCGCGCCTTCGGCGCGACCCAATTTCGGCTCTAAAATCCGATTTTGTTTTTTGGCGGAGAGGGCGAGATTCGAACTCGCGAGAGGATTGCTCCTCTACCGCTTTTCGAGAGCGGCGCTTTCGACCACTCAGCCACCTCTCCATTCGCTTTATGTCACAAATATTTTTCCTGACGGAAAAATTTCGCGACCCCGGCTCGCGGTTTTTGCCTTTGCTTCGCAAAACAAAAACATCGCTGTGCCTTCAAAATTGCTCGCGGGCAAAGCAGTTTGCCCGCTTTGCGCAATTTTGACCCCACGGAGAATCGAACTCCGATTAACAGATTGAAAACCTGCTGTCCTAACCATTAGACGATGGGGCCTTGAAAAATTGTTAAAATAACAATGGGTTCGATTCTCCGAATCGGTCACAAGTCACTAATTCGCTTCGCTCATAAGTGCTTGCGACCCCGCCTCGCTATTGCTAAAGCAACATTGCTCCGGCTCTGTCTGAAGCACAGAAGCCAAGCAGTTGGCTTCTTATTTCGCTTCGCTTCATGCTTCAGACAGCTCCGATTAACAGATTGAAAACCTGCTGTCCTAACCATTAGACGATGGGGCCTTGAATTATAATCAGCAAATGGGCGCTAGAAGGATCGAACTTCTGACCTTTTCGATGTCAACGAAACGCTCTACCACTGAGCTAAGCGCCCAGACCGGAATAATAAATGAGCATTGTTATTCTACCTAAATTTTGCTAAAATGTAAATATTATAAAATTTTTTAGACATTAAGCTGTATTTATGCCAAAAATTACCCATCATTACGAGGGCTGCATCGGTTGCGGCTCGTGCGAAGCGCTTTGTCCGGAGTATTGGAAAATGGATTATGAGAAAGGTAAAGCCGATCTTATCGGAGCCTCAAAAGATCCGATAACCGGAGACGAGGAGCTTGAGGTTAAAGAAGTCGCTCCTTGCAATAGAGAGGCGGCGGATGTTTGTCCTGTGCAAGTTATTAAAATAATAGAATAAAAATTATGTACGATTTGATAATAATAGGCGGCGCCACTTCCGGACTTACCGCCGGCATCTACGCCGCCAGAAAGAAGTTAAATGCCGTCATTCTCACGGATAAAGTGGGCGGTCAAGCTCTGCTTACGGAAACTATAGAAAATTATCCGGGCTTCACCCTCATCACCGGCCTTGAGTTTATAAACAAGATAAAAGATCAGGTGCTGAAGCACGGTTTGGAAATTAAAGAAGGAATTAAGGTGACAGAAATTAAAAAAGACGGAGATAATTTCTCCGTAAAAGCGGAAAACGGAGACACTTTCATCGCCAGATCGCTTATTATCGCCACCGGCAAAAATCCGAGAAGACTCGGTATTACCGGAGAAAAGGAATTTGAAAACAGGGGAGTGAGTTTTTGTTCCACTTGCGACGCGCCGCTCTACGGCGGTGGCGGTAATAGGCGGTGGCAACGCTGGTCTTGGTGCCGCCTATGATCTATTGCCGTACGCTTCCAATATTTATATTTTGGAGTTTGCCGATAAGCTTTTAGGCGATGAGATTATGCAGGAAAAGCTTAAAGAAAGCGGCAAAGTGGAGTTTATGGTAAACGCTCAAATTAAAGAAATTAAAGGCTCAAACTTCGTGGAAAAAATTATATATACCGACAGAGTTTCCGGTCAAGATAGAGAGCTTGATGCCCAAGGCGTGTTTGTGAATATCGGACAATCACCGAATTCAGGTTTCGTAAAGGACTTTTTGGAAATAAACAAATTTGGAGAGATTATAATTGACCCCAAGACAAATGAAACTTCCGTAAAAGGCGTATTTGCCGCCGGTGATATTACCGATACCGGTCACAAACAATATGTTGTGGCTGCCGGACAGGGTGCCAACGCTCTTTTGAACGCTTATGAATATCTTAAAAATAAAACTCGCGGTTTATAAACCGCGAGTTTTATTTTTTTTTGAGCGTTATTTGTTTCTTCTTAAAAAAGCGGGGATAACATCCCATGAACTGTCTTCATCATCGCCATTTTCGTCTTTTTCAATTTCTCTGACTTTATCTCTTAAAGCTTTTATGCCGGAAGTTTCTTCTTTCGTTTCCTCTTCTTTCTTTTGTGAGACGTTGGAAGTATCAATGGATTCCGTTTCAGATTCTTGCTCTTCGGCAATTGATTTCGGCATGATTTTTCTGGCCATTCCGGAAAAACCGGAAGCGATAACCGTAACTTTCACTTCTCCTTTTTTGAGCTTGTCATCGTTGATAGTTCCGAATATAACCTTGGCGTCAGGATCTATGGAAGCGGTTATCACGGCGGCGGCTTTTTGTACCTCAAGCATGGTAAGGTCTTCTCCGGCGGATATGGCAAAAAGCACACCCTTGGCTCCGTCTATTGTGACATCAAGCAGGGGAGAGTTTATAGCCATTTTAGCCGCTTCCTCAGCCCTTTTTTCTCCTTGGGCTATGCCTATGCCCATAAGAGCCGAACCGGCGTTTTGCATTATGGTTTTAACATCGGCGAAGTCCACGTTTATGATGCCCGGCATGGTGATAAGATCGGAAATGCCTTCTACGGCTTGTTTAAGTATATCATCGCACATCTGGAATGCTGCCAAAAACGTGGTATCTTTACCCACTATGCCAAGAAGACGCTCGTTGGGGATTATGATTATGGCATCTACTGAACCATTGAGTGAAGCTAAGCCGCTGTTTGCCAGCCTTTCTCTCTGCGAACCTTCAAAAGAAAATGGTTTGGTAACTACCGCTATGGTGAGAATGCCTTGTTCTTTGGCAATTTTAGCCACTGTAGGGCCGGCGCCGGTACCGGTGGCTCCACCGAGTCCTCCGGCCACAAACACCATATCAGCTCCTTTAATGGCCTCTTGGATGGCTTCTTTGGTTTCTTCAGCCGCTCTTTTGCCAATTTCCGGATCCATGCCGCCACCCAATCCTCTGGTGAGATTTTTCCCAATATGGATTTTTTTCGGGGCTAAGCTGTGGTGAAGTTTTTGAGCGTCCGTGTCTATAACTATAAATTCCACGCCTTTAACCTTGGAGCGCATCATATGATTCACGGCGTTCGTGCCGGAATTACCCACGCCTATAACCTTTATTCTTGCGAAAGCCTCTATGTCAGGGTTAATCTTTGTCATATTGAACTTGATTTTATACTTTATTTAAGCAAAGGTCAATCTCACCCGCTCCAACGCCGATGTGATAAGTTAAGGCATTAAGGTTTTAAGCCATTTTTTTATATTTTTAATTATTTTCAAATTTTCAGAACGGCCTCCATCGTAACCGGCGGATTCTTCATTTGACTTGTATAAGCATAAACCGATGGCGGTGGTCCATCCAGGATCATTAAGCATGTGTTCTTTAAAATTCGGCGGAGTGGCTGAGATGCTTACCGGATAGCTTTTAGGCGGAAGAAAAGCGCCAACTTTTGCCGGAAGTTTAAGGCGCGCTCTGGCGAATTCGTCCACATTAAAAAGATTTGAGCCGCTTCCCGTGAGAATTATGCCGGCCGGCAGAATCCGGTTGCGACTGATTTTTTTAAGATGTTCTTCAATCATCTCAAAAATATCATCTAAACGCGACTCCACCATGTTTGAAATATCGGAGATCTTTTTCTTTGATTGGGATTCCGCTTCTGTCCCGTATTGAAGTTTAATACTCTCCGCTTCTCCGAGAGGCACTTGCAAGCCGAGAGCGATATCGTTTGTGATATGAGATGAACCTATCGGGAAGACCTCAAGAGAGATTGGCAAACCTTCTTCAAAAACTATTATGGAAACAGTGCTTGAGCCGATATTAGCCAGCACGCAGCCGGTCTCTTTTTGCTGACGAGTTAACGCGGCATAGCTCATGGCAAAAGGCGAAGCCACAATATCTTCTATGATGATGCCGACTCTTTCCACTGTTTTAATAAGTTCAGTAAGGTGAATATTCAAGTAGGTCGCGAAAAAAGTTTCCACTTCTATCTTGGAGCCTTTCATCTCAGTGGGTTTGCCGTTCACTAAATTATTATCTACCTTAAAAAATAATGGCACGGAATGAATGATACTTTTGTTTGAAACATTTGTGATGTTGGCTTCGCTTTGAGCTACCAATCTTTTAATATCATGGTCGGTAATTTCGCCGTCGGCTTTTGATGTCCTTATCATGGCTTTTGATCTGGCTGAGCCCAAACTTATGCCGCTCACCGATATGGCGGCGCTTTTGATAGATATTCCCGAGCTTTTCTCAACGGATTTAATCGCGCTTTTAATAGAGCGCGCGGCATCCTCCATGCTTGTAACGTAACCGCGCCTTATGCCTTCGGAATCTTTCTTACTGGCGGCGATTATGTTTAATCCTCCGTTTTTTGTCTTCTCAGCCACGACTACTCTTATTGAGGAGCTTCCTATATCTATACCCGTGATAATGTTTCTAGCCATAGTGTTTTTATTTATGGCATTAATTATAACCTAAAAAAACTTTTTTAGGAATTGTGGATAAAAAAATGATAATTAAAGGAGATTATTCTACGCAAAGCCGTTAATAATCCGATCCCATTTTTTTGGGTAAAGTTTTTTAAGCAGCTTCATTTCTTCTTCTTCCATTTTTTTACCGTGACTGAGACCTTGGAGGTGGAGCAGGGAATGGATAAACAAGTAAGAGGCTTCGCCCGCTTTTTTTTCATAAGTTTTATTTATCAGAATCTCTCCTTCTGATTTGGAATAAGGAAAAGAGAGCACGTTGGCGGCATAATCTTTTTTGCGATAAAGGGAGTTTAGTTGCTTCATCTTCGCTTCGGGCAGAAAGAAAAAGCTTAGGTCGTAATTTTTGTTTGAGTTCAAGCCAGTTTTTCCGCATTCTTTTTAACGCCTCGGCTAATCTATTTTGCCAAGTTTTCGCAGGAGTTCCTTTTCTTTTTTCTTGAGCACTCTCCTGATGGCGCTGTCTTTCTTGCGCTTAGCTGAAGCCGGTCTGCTTGAGAATCGCAACTTTTTAGCCCGGATTATATTGCCGGATTTCTTAACCCTTTGGGAAAAACGCCTGAGCAAGCTCAGAGAAGATTCGTTTTCTTTTTTCTTTACTTCTATCATTATGATGTAATAATACGGATTTCGCTTAAAAAATCAAGTTTCCTTGGCAGTCTTTGATTATTTCTTGATTTTCTTCTTTTTTATAACATCCACGACCTGTTCAAACGGTACCGATTCTTGAGAGCCTGTATCCATGTCTCTTACTATAATGGTGTTTTCCAAACATTCCTTTTGTCCGAGGATAAGCACATACGGGATGTTCATTTTGGAGGCGAGATTGAGCTGGCTGCTCAGGTTGTCTTTATTTACGGTCTGGGCTATGTAAATATTGGCTTTTCTAAACATCTCAATTACCTTAAGGCTTTTTTGTTTGGCCGCTTGACTCAATTGGATGAGAAATACCTTGGGCACTCTTTTGAGTTTTGGGGCAACCTTTTTTTCTTGCATGCTTAAAGCCAATCTGTCAACGCCTATGGCCGCGCCGGCAGCCGGCACGTCTCTTTTGCCCAGTATTCTTGCCAGATAATCGTATCTGCCTCCGGCCGCCACGGCTATAGGCGTCCTTTCTTCGCCGTCTTCATTTTTGTCTTCTATAAAGATTTCAAAAACGGTTCTGGAATAATAATCAAGGCCGCGCACCAAATGGGGATTTAAGGTGTAGGATATCTCGTTTGTGTCTAAGAATTCCAAAATTTCTTTAAGATGGCTCTTGCATTCGCCGCAAAGATAATCAAGAGTTTGCGGAGCGTCTTTTTTTATCTCCGCGCACCCTGGATTTTTGCAATCCAAGAGTCTCAGAGGGTTTGTTTTGAGACGTTTTTTGCAATTATCGCAAAGTGCCCTCTCGTGTTTTTTGTAATAGGCGACAAGCTTCTTCCTATATTCACCGCGACATTCCTTATCTCCTATGGAGTTTATTTGCACCATGGACGGACCGGCGCCAAGCTCATCTATGATAAGGGTAAGTATTCTTATTATAATCGCTTCGCCTATCGGTTTTGGTTCACCGAGTATTTCAATTCCGAATTGCTGGAATTCTCTGAATCGGCCTCTTTGCGGATTTTCGTGTCTGAAAAATGATCCTTTGTACCAGAGCATTACCGGTTGAGGCAAAGTTTGCATGCCGTGTTCAAGATAGGCTCTTACCACCGAGGCGGTGCCTTCCGGTCTTAGAGCCAAATTGTCTCCGCCGGAAGTTTTAAGAGTATACATTTCTTTTTCCACTATGTCCGTGGCCGCGCCGACGGTAGAGGTAAAAAGCTCAATCTTCTCCAGATGAGGAGTTTGGATGGGCTTAAAGCCGTAATATGAACATATCTCTTCCGCTTTATCAAAAATATTTTGATAAAAAGCGTAATCTTGGGGAAGTATGTCTCTCGTGCCTTTGGGTGTTTGGATATTTTTTTGTTGCGGAGTCATGTTTATATTTGTTTGCCCGGATTGATTTCTATTTCATTAAGCGGCCACAATCTTATAAAAGCGCGGCCAATAATAAGATCTTCTTTAACCGGGCCCCATATTCTTGAATCGGAACTGGCGTCTCTGTTGTCTCCCATTACGAAATATTCATCGTTGTCCAGAAAAGTGGTTTTTCCATTTTCCGTGACGCTCTCGCCCGGCAGGCCGATTATTCTTTTTATAAAAAATTTACTGGGATCTTTCGGATATCTGAAGATTACAACTTCGTTCTTTTTAGGCGCGCGCAGATGATAGGATATTTCATCCACTATCAAGTAATTTCCGTTCTGGAAGGTTGGCTCCATGGAGGCGCCGCTTACCAAGAAAGGTTGGGCTACCCAGAGCCTTACGGGTACCACGATAATGGCGGTGATTAAAATAAATTTTAAAAATTCCAAAATGCCACCACCGTTCTCATTTATATTTTTTTCGTTCATTTTACACACATGATACAGCACAAAATAATTTCACGCAAACAAGCAAGATTATTTTTTTTTGCGTTGGGATAAAAAATGATTTAAAATAAATGCATGCATTATATCGCTGGGCTCGGTAATCCGGGCGAGGAGTATGAAAATACAAGACACAACGCCGGCAGAATCGCCGCGCTTGATTTTATCGTCAAGAAAGATATTGACGAGCCGGAATTTAATAAAAAGTTAAACGCGCTTGTCTCGGAAGGGAAGCTGGGTAAAAATAAATTCCAAATAATCCTGCCGGAAACCTTTATGAATAAAAGCGGCTTGTCTCTCAAGCCGATTATCGCCTCCGCCAAGAAAGCCAAAGACTTAATCGTTATCCACGACGACGTGGACTTGCCTTTGGGTAAAATAAAAATATCTTTTGGCCGATCCAGCGGCGGGCATAAAGGAGTGGAATCCATAATAAAAAATATTAAGACGAAAGATTTTGCGAGAATAAGGATTGGCGTGTCCAAAGCCGGCGTTAAAGGAAAAGTGAAGAAACCGCAAGGTGATAAATTTTTGGATTTTATCGTGGGTAAATTCAAACCGGATGAGCTCAAAGAAATTAAAAAAGCGTCTAAAAAAGTTACTGAAGCTTTGGATACGCTCATCGCCGAAGGACTCAACAAGGCCATGAGCTTGTATAATTAAAAAGAAGACCTCAAAACGGCCTCCTTTTTAATTATATTCATATATTCAGCTTTAACACTATTGACCTATATAAAGCAACGTAAGTTTGTGGTCTTTTGGTTCAAAGGTGGCGATTTTGAATTTGTATGATTTGCCCAAGTCAAGTTTCTCTTTCATATCTTCTTCCGATTTAAAGCCGGAGATGTGCACCAAGCCGGCCACACCTTCCTCAATGCTTACCAGCGCGCCGTGTTTGTTGAATTTAATCACCACGCCGCTTACTTCTTGGCTGGTTTTGTATTTGTCTTTGGCCTCATTCCACGGGTTTGTCTTAAGCGCTTTTATGGATAGGGAAACTTTACCTTCAGTAATGTTTATTATTTGAGCTTTAACCTTCTCGCCAACCTTAAACTTGCTGGCCGGATTGTCTATAAGCACCCAATCAAGCTCGGAAATATGGGCAAGGCCCTCAAGATTCTGGTCTATTTTAATGAAAACGCCAAAGTCCACAACGCCGGTAATTTCGCCTTCAACTATGTCACCGACTTTATATTTTGAAACGATTTCCTTAATCTCTTCCATATCGTTGCCTTTTTCGGAGAATATCAACTTTTTCTCTTTCTGATTGCTTGAGATTACGGTAACTTTAAGTTTTTCTCCCACAAGCTTTTTAAGCTCCGTTTCTATTTTATCTTTGTCGCCATCGTCCACTCTGGGATAATGTTCAGACTTAAGCTGAGAAGTGGGGAGAAAGCCCGGGATGCCGTTCCACTCCAGCACCAAGCCGCCTTTGTTTGCTTCTTTTACGGCAAGAGTGATGGGAGCTTTTGTTTTTTGCATCTCTTCCGCTTCGCGCCACACGATCTCTTCTTTGGCTTCTTTAAGGGATAGCGTCATGTAACCTCTTTCGTTTTCCGGCTCTATCATCTTTACGGCGATTTTATCTCCGGATTTGAGTGAGCGGATGATGTCTTTGGCTCTATTGTATTCTCGGCCATAAATTATGCCGGTGCCAAGAGGAGCAAGATCCACATATAGAGTGGAAGCTTGCAAGCCTATCACTATGCCATCTACGAGGTCATCCACTTTAGGCACCACTATGGGGGTATTTTTCATGAGAGTTTCCATGAAGCTCTGTCTGCCAATTATTGTTTGTTTTTCGCCCAAGGGGCTTTCTGTTATTGTTGTCATATTTTATGCATTAAAGTATAGGATATTGCGACAGTTTTTGCAAGCATATGAATAACCCCACCCATTTTTTTGACAAAAGGCTTTATTAAATATAATATTAAATAAGACCCTGTTTGGGGTTTTTGTGATTAAAAATCAATTTATATGGAAAACGGCCGGAATCAAAGATTAAAAGAGTTGGAACAACAAAGAGATGAGTTTCATCATCGCGTTTTTGTTCGTCTTTTTGAAATTTTTGTCATTTTCGGAGCGCCGGCCGCCATCGCTTTCTTTGTCGGTGGCTACTTTGACGGCATATATGAGCACCAAAGAAAGTTTAAAATAATCGCCTTGGCCGCGGCTTTCGTTATCTCTTGGACAATTATGGCAAAAAGATATATTCAGATAGATAAACAGCTCAAAGGGATTGATAAAGCCATAAAGGAAGAAAGGAATAAAAACATCAGTTAAATATTATTATGTTAAATTTTTTACAAGTTAAAAGCGATTTACCGGCAATTTCTCCGGAGGTTGTTTTTAGCGTGGGCGATTTTCCCGTGTCCAGCTCAGTGTTGCTTGGCTTTGCCATTTTAATGGCCATTGCCGTTTTCTGTTTCGTTTGCGTAAAAAAATATTTTTCCATAAAACCCGGAAGCGGACAGACTTTCGTGGAGATATTATACGAAGGCATGATAGATATGATAACTCAAATTACAGCCAGCAGATCCATGTCGGAGAAGATGCTGCCGCTTATCGGCTCACTTTTTATTTTCATCGGCATTTCAAACTTAATAGAGCTTATCCCTGGACTTGGGAGTATAACTTTCGGCGGCAAAGCTATTTTTAGAGCGCCTACTTCCGACTTCAACACCACCTTTGCTTTGGCTTTTGCCATGATTTTGGTAATACAAGCCGCCAGTATAAAAAGTTGGGGGTTGTTTGGCTACTTTGGAAAATATTTCCAGTTTAAAGAAATCTTTACAGGATTCAGAAAGAATACGGGAGAAGGAATGATGTCCATAATAAATTTTTTGATAGGTTTGATGGATATTATTTCAGAAGTCGCGAAAGTGATATCGCTTTCCTTCCGTCTTTTTGGCAATATTTATGCTGGTCAAGTAATGGCTGTAATAATTATGAGCGCTTTGGCTTACGCCTTGCCGGCAGTCTGGTCATCTCTGGGAATTTTATTCGGAGTGGTGCAGGCGATAGTATTTGGTTCTTTGATCGCGGCGTATTATATGATAGCATTGAAGCCGCAAGAGGAAAGTGAAGGAAAATAAAACAAAAAGTCGAAAATTAATAAAATTAGTATTTAAAAAAACATGGAAGCTGAAGCAGTAAGATTATTGGCAAAAGGCATCATAACTCTTTCAATGCTTGCCACGGCTTTGGGCGAAGGCTATATCATCGGCAAAGCGCTTGAGGCAATGGGCAGGAATCCGGAACAGTCAGGTTCGCTTTTTAGCAAAATGATCATTGGCGTGGCTATGGCTGAATCAACGGCTATCTACGCGTTGGTGGCGTTCTTTATTATCTAAAAGCAGCAATCTTTGAATTATTGGTAGGGTGTAGTTAGTAAAATGGATTTCGCGGAAATTTTATCAAAAATCGGTTTTGACTGGAAGTTGGCGTTAGCCAACCTTATTAACTTTCTTATTATTTTCTATTTGCTTAAGAAGTTTGCTTTCGCGCCGATAGGGAGAATTATAAGAGAGAGGAAAGATAGGATAGACGAAGGGCTTGAAAAAGCCAACCGGTCTGAAGAGATACTGAACGCTTCCAAGAAAAAAAGCGATGAGATAATCGCCGGAGCCAAAGAGGAGGCAAATAAAATAATAGCCAAAGGTTACGAGCAGGCCAGACAATCAATAGAACATGCCGCGCTTGAGGCTATGAAAAAACAGGAAGAAATATTGCTCAGAGCGCAAAAAGGCATAGACAGAGAGAGGATAAGCATGGAAGCGAGAGTGAGAGAAGAAATGGCTGAACTCGTGGCCGGCGGGGTAAAGAAAATAATAAAAGAAGACATAACTCCGGCCGTAAAGAAAAGTATTTTGGAGAAAGTTACATCTTAAAAACTCATGATTAAATCAGGCAACATAGCAAGAGCTCTCGTGAGCATGGTGGAAGATGACGGCAAAAAGCCGGATAAAGTGGCGGAAGACTTTTTTCTTTTCGCCGAGAAGTATAATTTAAAAAGTCTTATAAAAAGCGTATTGTTTAGAATTGAGAGTCTGCGCGAGAAAGATGAAGAAAAAAATAAAATAGCGATAACGCTGGCAATCAAAAGTGACGAAAAATCTTTAGAAGACATAAAAAAGACGATTGGATCGGAAGGCGGGGAAGCCGAAGTGGTGATTGATAAAGAAATTTTGGGAGGCTTTACGGCTAAATATAAAAACAGGCTGCACGATTATTCGCTTCTTTCGCAAGTCAATAAATTAAGAAATAAATTAAAACAAGCCTAGATATGAACACGGAATCATTAATCAAAAATTTAAAAAAGAGATTGGGGGAGTTTGAAGCTTCTCCGGAAATAAGCGAAATTGGCTATGTGGCCGAGGTTAAAGACGGCATTGCCAAGATAGCCGGTCTTGATAATTGTCGTATGTCGGAGATGGTTGAATTTGCCGGCGGAACTTTAGGTATAGCCCTTAACCTTGAAGAGGATTCAGTGGGCGTCATTATAATAGGCGATTATAAAAACATTAAAGAAGGAGATACGGTAAAACGCACCAGTAAAATTCTTTCCATTCCGGTGGGTAAAAATTTTATCGGCAGAGTGGTAAATCCTCTTTCCGCCCCGCTTGATAATAAGGGCGAAGTGGAAAAAGACGCGGAATATCTTGTGGAAAAGCTGGCGCCCGGAGTAATGGAAAGACAACCTGTGGATCAGCCGCTGCAAACAGGTATTAAATCCATAGACGCCATGATCCCGATTGGCAGAGGGCAGAGAGAGCTTATTATCGGCGACAGACAGACGGGCAAAACCACCATTGCCATAGACACTATCTTAAACCAAAAAGGTCAGAATATGATTTGTGTCTATGTGGCCATAGGTCAGAAAAAGTCCAAAGTGGCGAGACTCATTAAGGCGCTTGAAGACGGCGGGGCTATGACCTACACAACAGTAGTATTGGCCGGCGCTTCAGACGGACCGGCGTTGTCGTATCTTGCTCCTTACGCGGGAGTAACGATAGCGGAATATTTCATGGATCAAGGTAAAGATGTTATGGTGGTTTATGACGATCTTTCCAAGCATGCCATCGCTTACAGAGAGATATCGCTTCTACTAAGAAGACCGCCGAGCAGAGAGGCTTACCCCGGAG
>Ga0209000_1001654_pt1 | contig 13654 bp, 38 predicted proteins | sample RifGroD2_FD_183998 | JGI IMG/M metagenome (GOLD analysis project Ga0209000, IMG submission 183998) | Groundwater microbial communities from Rifle, Colorado, USA - Groundwater D2 (SPAdes) (version 2) | ecosystem: Environmental > Aquatic > Deep subsurface > Groundwater | place: Rifle, Colorado...
CTTTATCTATTGAAGAGTTCAAAGGACTTTATGGAATTTCTGACGAAGAGTATTATAAGGCAGAAAGGCAAGGATCTTGTTTAAATGAATATGGAAATTTAGAGATTACTTTTAACGATGATGAGGACGATATACTTACAGTAGAAATTTTTCGCGAACAGATTACCCATATTTATACTAATTAATTGAATTGACAATAGTATTGGCTGAAGGTTACACACCAATAATTCTATAACAAATTGGCGTGTGACATTGAACCAAAATATTGTTGAAAGAGGGAATTACTTATGAAAATCAACGTTTTACACAGTCAACAAGATCCATTTAGCCAAACTATTCTTTATGCTCCTGAACTAGAATTATCCGAAGCAAATCATATTGCAGAAAAATGTTTCCCTGCGGTCAGATTCTCAGAATTACATCCTCAAGAATATTTCCTCATCCTTGAAAGTGAAGTCGGGACATAGAAAGAAGTCTTAGAAGAAAAATTCCAAGAAATGTATAACAATCAAATAGAGGAGGTTAAAAATTATGCTTAAAGAAAAAGGGAAAATCTATTTAGTGGATCAAAACGATAATTCCCCTTGTTTTGGATTAGATGAAGAAATTGAAATCGAAGCAAATGATATCAATGAATACGGTAAAAAGGTTATGGATGCCATAGAAGATTATGCTCATTTTTTAGTAGCGAATGAAGATTTCGGATGGTCTGATATAGTTGGTTATCATGTCTGTAAAAATGGAATTGACTACGAAATTAAGTGCGATTAATTTTATCTGGAAAATAGGCAATAACAGAGAATCACTATAATTGCAGGGTTATTGCTTATAATTTTACCAAACGAAACAATATTTTTAAAGCCTTAAAAATGCAGAAAGAAGGTTAAAAAATGTTTGATATTAATGATAGGGTAGTAACCCAAAATATGGACGGAAAATATAACAATGTATTAGGAATAATAATTATGATTCATCCTAATATGGATATTGAAATGGTTTATACTGTTGAATATGATATTCCCTTTGGAAGTTGTACCAAAGGAATGTTTAAAGAATCTGATTTAAATAGTCTATAAAAGCATCATTATAAGTTATCATAAAGAGCTTATGCTCTTTGTTCAATTCTTGTATAACAAATCATATATAAGAGTTGACCAAAGGATATAAACCTTATTATATATCTTAAAATAAAATCAAAGGAGGTCACAACAATGAGCAAATTAAAATTACTTCAAGAATTCAAAAACATTTGCGACACTCACTCAATTCCATTTACTTTTGAAAATTTTGAAAAACTAATCGCTCATATTTCTAAGTAATCTTACATATTCTATATCAAACACTAAACCATAAAATAAAATTAAGGAAAGAGGGTAATAAAATGCAAAAACCTGAAAACTCCCAAAATCTATCTCTAAATGCTTCAGTTCTCAATTCCTTATATCTTGGTAAAAAGATGGTTTATCGTTTCTTCAAAGGTGAAATTATCAATATTGCATATTATTCAGACCTTGAACCTGTACCCTATGCTGAAGTGAGATTAACATTATGGAATAACCGGACAGTAACTAAGATTATGAAGTTATCTGACGTGGTTATTGTTGCTTCTGGTAAAGTTAAGAAGGATAAGAAAACAAAGAAATCTAAGATAGCAGCATAATTTGTGTAACTTATGGATGCATGGTATAATGCATAAATGCAAATATAATTATTGTAAATTGTATTATACCATGTAAAAATTAAGGAATATAAATTATCAAGTCAATATTCATTTTCTCTATAACAAAAGTATTAAGGAGGTTGGCGAGCAATTATGTCAAAAGCATTAATGACTAATGAAAAAATAATTGAGTTAGAGGCAAATAAAAAAGGGTTTGCTTATGATGGTGAAAATATTTTTACTTTTGCTCAATGGGAAAAGAGAGGATTCGGAGTTAAGAATGGGCAAAAAGCATTTATCAAGACTAGATTAATGAGTCAGGGAGAAAATCCAAGATCGATCCCAGTATCGCTTTATACCATCGAACAGGTAAAATATAACGAAGACTTATGGAATGGCAGACCTCGCAAACCACGACAAATAAAAGATGAAATTGGTTATTATCTTGTAAGCAAGCAACGTACTCAGAGGGAAGTTATTATGGTATAATCTTGTAAATGTCATAACAGTCATAACACGGACGTTCGAGAGGCTCAGAAGATATTTTAAATTATATTAGGAGGAATTATTATGCAAAGCGGATTACAATCTAAAAATGAATATATCTTATATCGTTCTATGTATAACAATGCGCTTCACAATGCTATAATGGATAAGGATGTTCAAGCAATTGAAACAATATTAGATGGATTAACAAAAGCACATTTGAAAAACTATACTTTTAGTTTATATGACTCAAATACTTTTATTGATATTGACTATGTGTATACAGAGCATATGAGAGAGATAGAGGAGTTAGAGGATGAGTATCAAGCCTTTAGTGTCGATACTTACACCATTTAGGCTATAACAACTAACTTAAAATGGTTCAGAGGTATTTTATGCTAAAGTCCTTGTAATGGGCTTAAATTAAGATGAGAGAGGGAATTAAAATGTCAATTAAATTACCTATTGTGAATGTTAAAGATATTAATTGGAATAATCATGATTCATCAATTGTTATATTCCAAGATATTGTAGTAGGAGATATTGCGGTTATAGAAAGTAAATCAGAATGTGTTCTTCCATTGGATAATGGTGAATATTGTGTTACTATTGATAATGGTAATGTATTTATTGAGGAACCATTTTCGTATGAAGAATGCAAAATATTATTTGGAAAGGAATTTGGTAAATCATATGTATACTTTATTTCCCTGTTAACTGAAAATTGTTATGATAATTATGTAGAAGGCAAATATATCGAAGGTGATGGATTACCTGTTTGTGTGGATTTTTCTGTTGCAAAACATTTTAATAATATTGAAGATGCTCATAAATACGCCAAAGAAAAAGCGAATTTAAAATTAGGTGAGTATGCTATTCATGGATTTTATATTTAATCCCAGGAAACTATTATTTTAATCTAAATTAGAAAGGATGATTTTGAATGAAAGAATTATTATTAAAAGTACGGAACAAACAAAAGATGGTGAATGGGGTATGGGTAGGTTAGTTGAAGATATTATTTCTGAAGGATATGCCCGAACTATATTATGAAGTCATAAAAGTTCTTGGAAAGGAGGAGGGATAACGATGTATCCTATTATTTACAAAGTTAATCCTGATGGATCAAAAGAAAAATGGACATATAAAAGGAAGTTCAATACAGAGTTGGAAGCTCAAGGATGGATTGAAGCTCAAAGTAAGTATTTAAATGATACTAATCAATATGTCATTATCATGGATGAATCGAATCAAAGGCAAGTTTGATTTGGTGAAAGGAATGATTATTTATGTTAAAATGTAAATCATGTGATGATATATTTGACGAGGAGAAAGCTACAAATGTGTGTGGTATAATATATTGTCCTAACTGTGGTGATACTGAACAGGAACCAGTGACTTTTAAAGGATGGAAAGATTATATTAAAAATAATCCAGGAATTGTTTATCGAAAAATAACTGAACAATAACACTGGTCTGAGCCAGCATAATAAGTACCTTAAGCTTAGAGCGTTAGCATGGTTTATAATAATCATGCTAGGTGGTATAACAATAACAGGGAGGGTGATTAAACATGAACATTGGTAAAAAGAAATATGAAACAGTTTTAAATCAATTTAATAACCTTGTAAGTAATATTGAAAGTAATGCAGGAGATGAAGTTCTGAGGGTATTCTGGTTAGGTATGCTTAATGGTTTTGTTTCGGCTTATGGTGAAGAAAATTTTCCTGAGTCTTTAATTGATAGATGGAAGATTATTTATAAGCAGATGAAGCAAGCTAGATCCATTAAAAAGTAAAATTTATCCCTAAATTGAAAGGAGAAATATTTATGAAAAATTATATCTTCATAGTAAAATCTGAGGGTTTTAACGTACACCAATTTGTTAGAAATGTATTAGGTGGGAAAATAATTAAAGAACAAACAATTGAACTCGAAGATTTTATTCTTACCCAACATGGATATTTTATACATGAAGATGTATGCTATCAATTGTATGCCAATGTAGTTAAGGACAATATAAACTATATTTGTGCAGTTAACTCAAACATTATAGCTTAAAATCTGTGCTAGTGATTTAAGCCCATATTCACTATAACAGCAGAGCATATAACAGCATGGCATATGGCGTTTGTGGGTTTATATCATAGTATTGGTTGCTAAATTAAATCTAAAGGAGAGTGGATTAATGAACGGATGGTTATCTCCAGAAGGTAAATTTTACAGCACTTTCAATTTGCTTTCTCATTATAAAAAGGCTGAAGAAATAGCAGATTGGAATGAGATTAGTTTTAATATCATTGACCCCCTTAACCCATACTCATCCTTGGTGTGCAGAAAGATTATTGGAGGTTTTAGGTTGGTTTAAAATTGGGAGTGATGAAAGGATTATTGATTTAGATGTTGATGCTTTGACGGATAAGCAAATTAAGTTTTTGTTGAAGCATAAATTAGTTTAATAAATGGAGGTAGATTATTATGAATCATATTTCTATAGGAGTTTATGCAAATGGGAGTCATGTAGTTAATGTAGTTAAAGATGGGCATATTTCAGAACATATTGAGTATAACAAATTGTTTAGATTTGGTAGGGCATTGTTTATTAATGGTGAATGTCTCAATCAAGGATATTTAAAAGATGGAGAGGTTAAAAAATGGGAAGATAAAATTAAGGGAATGAATATTGATTCTTCTATTGCATCAGAAAAATATCATTAATTTGTGATATTTCCAAAATACTAGAACCATCAAACCCTTGCTACACTAGGCTTTTACAATCTAACTTTTACCATAAAATGTTATTTTTATTTGGTTGAATAGAAAGGAGAATGAAAATGGAAATTAAACATTCTTGTTGGTGTTGTCTTCTACTAAATGCGGATAAAGTTGAATCTAAATTCTGTAACAAAGGCCACAAACTAAAATTTATCTTCAACATTAATGAGTGTAAGGATTGGAATGGTTAATCTAATACCTCAATTTCACTATAACAGCAAGGCATATTTACTACATGGAAGGTATTGTAATTGTTTAAAAGTGTGATATAATGAATCAAGAAATAAAATAAATATTGAAGGAGTGATACATATGAAACAAGAAAACGGTTATACATTAATTGAAGTAGTAATTGTTTTGGCAATGGTTGGAATAGTGATTACTGTTGGATATGTTGGTTCACATTTTATATCTATGTTTTGGTAAAACAGATCAAAGGCAGATTTTATTTTATTTTATTTGGAATATGAAAGGAAGTATAAACAATATGAAAATGATTGATTATATATTAAAACTACATCCAACCAATGAACGTATAATTATCACAAAACAGATGATGAGAACGTCTTTTACTTTGTATCCTTTCTTAAAATATCAGACGGCATGAAGGCGTATGGATCTTTCGTTTGTACGGATGGCAAAGTATTACTGAATTACTGTCCAGAAGATGGTGAATTAACTAGGTATGATTATATCGAAGACAATTGGGAATATTATAGCTGGACTTTTGGAAAGAAGGAATTATTCAATGCTTTGATTAAGGAATCAAACTTCAAAGAATTGTATGAGGAACTGAAGAAAGCACTATAATTAAAATTGAGAGGATGATTTAAATGAAAAATACAAAATTGGTAAAAGAATGTACTCAAGAAGATATTGTAAAATACTTTGTGAAACGTGAAGATGGAATTGATTATCTAAAAGCAAATGTTAAAAAGGATGGCACAATCAAGAAAACAAAATATATAATTAGAGGAATGAGTAATTATGAAATGGAATTAGAAAAGACTAGGTTAATCAGGCAAGGGTATACTGAGCAAATTATATACTAGGAAATATAACTTTTATTTGAAGTTATTCTAAATAAGAAAGGATGATAAAAATGGCACATTGTTACACAAAACATGTTGAATGTCCTGACATTAGTTGTTCTGAATGTAATATTAAAGTAAGAAAGGAAATGATTGATATGGATACTAATATGGATACTGAATCGATTGAAAGATTTGAACAATGGTTGAGTGAGTCAAAACAAATGATCAATGGAGCTATAAAAGATGGTGGGGATAAAGAATATATATCCATGTTGAAGGATAGACTTTACACATTTAATATGATTTCACAGCGTTTTAATGAATGCAAAACACATCAACCATTTGGAATCTAATCCTGAAAACAAATTTTGAACGTATTATAAATTAGAAAGGATTGGTTAATTATGTACGCAGTTGCAACAACGGTTGAGCCTTTTGGAGAACAATATTTAACTAAAGATGGATGGTTTAGTATAAATTTATTTATGGCAATATTATATGAATACATGGGAGAAATTCCACCAATGGATAATGAAGAAGAATATATTATTAGAGTCGAATACGATGAAAATGGAAAGTTGTATAAGGTTTAAAATCAACTCTAAACTAGAGAATATAAAATATAATATTCTCTAGTTTTTGTTGTTTGTCTATTGTATTATCTCTAATCTTATAGTATATTATATCTAGTAAAGTAAATATAATTATTTAAGGAGTTGTTACATATGAGTGAAAATCCATATCAAGCAAATGGTTATGAGAACCGGAAACATTATCTTCAATGTATGTCAGAGGACTATGGAGTGCCATTAGAAGTTGTTTATTCTCTAGCAGACATTATGCCAGGAGAAGAGTTTGATGGCTTGGTAAATGCTCTAGAAGATGCCGAAGGAGAGTTTGAAGAATAAACTTAACATAGGGGGAGCTAACAAACTCCCCTTCTATATCCTAAAATAATATTTAAGGAGTGACAACAAATGAAAAAGTTTAATTTCAAGGAGTTTTTTACGAATGATGTTACATATTGCAACAAGGTAATACATAATAGCGAATATGCCAGTAACACTCATTTTCTAATCAAGAAGACTGAACTTAAGAGTAATCAATTAGAGTTTGTTAATAGTTTTCCTGAAGCAGATGCAAGTTACAACAATCACTTTTCTCAAATAGTTTCTAGTCAATTAAGGATTGATACTGAGCAAGAATTTAAACCAGAAAGAATCCATATAGGATGTGACAATAACATAGTTATTATGGGTGAAGTCGGAATTAAAGAAAGTTATTTAAGTTTTATTGAATCTTTAAAATGTAAATTATTTGTTATGAAAAGCGATAAAAAATGGAGTCCTTTATCAATTTACAACAGCAACCATGAATTTGTTGGCGTAGTATTACCAATTAAATTAAATATGGTTCAAGTAAATGAGTCTATAGATTATATTGTGTATCTTGATAATCTAAAATTAGAGCAAGAAGCAAAAGAATTAGCAAAACAAAACCTCAAAAAATGTCTTTACATCAAAGACAATAAAGCTGTAATCAGAAATAAAGAATTAATTTCTATTGCTGAGTTAATCAATGATGAGTCATATAAAAACCTTTACATTGAGAAAACTACTAAACAAGATGCAGGAGTTTATATTGATTTAGATATCGTTCATGTTTATATAAGATCAATTACAGGTGATGCTACTCATGAAGATATTAAATATTATCTAAACAATGCTACAAATTACACTTTAGAAAAAGCTCTAGAAAACATCTATAACCGTAAAAACAATAATCAATTTATTAATGTAGTAGACATTAAACTTGTTGAATTATCTGGAGCCAGCGAACAAGAAGTGCAAGGATTAATTGATTATCGTCAAGAATGGTATGACAGAAAAGCAAAAGAAGAACAAGAAAAGAAATTAAAACAAGAACAGGAGGATAAAGAGTATGCAGATTCTAAAAACAAAATTGTTGATGAATTAATATCTCAAGCAGAACAAGCAATCATAAATAATCAGAAAGTAAACAACAAAGAAATTACTGTTTACAAGTCAAGGTTTGAGAGTAATGATACAAGTTTAATTCTGCATATGATGAAATTATACGAGATAAAAGTTCCATTAAAAACTCAAGGATGGATTAATCAAGCGTTAGCAGAAATTTATTATGATGTTGAGGATGGAAAAGTAAGTTATTCTTATTATAAATCTTCTGCTAATAGTAATGTTTTTAGGAAATATTTGAATGAGTTTGTAAATAAGGTTCATTGTAAGTATAGCATTGGTGTGGAGAGTTTGGTAAAATAAATCAAAGAAAGAAGGCAAATATAATGATTCCACATAAATATATTATAATTTTAACTAATGGTACTACTCAGCAGGAATATAAAAAAATCTGCAACAAACAAAGAAGCAGCAGTCATATTAGCTCAAGCTGAAGCAATACAAAATGCTAGAGGATATGAATTAGTTTCTGTTGTTGAAGAAGATAATAAAAATGAATGTGTATTTTGGGGTTGTTGGACTTAACATTCTTTCTAAGAGGATTTAAGCCACTTCTAACAGACTTAAATCCTTCTGGGCCGTCATTAGATTAAGGAGTTGATACATAACATTGTGTGATTTTTGTGAACGAGTAACAAATATAAATACATCAATTGGAGAATTTCATTTAAAACTATCTATAGATGATGAATATAATGATATTCTGAAAATCAGAGTTGAGAATGGAAGTGTGGGGCGTACTAGGCCAATCAAAATTTATTACTGTTTTTATTGTGGTAAAAAGTTAGCATAGATTCATTTAAAACTAGTGTTTTAAGTGAAGAAAGGAATGACGATAAATATGTTTAGAGTAATTAATGAGGATATATCCACTTGTGAACACAAAGATATAATTAATAAGTTAATGATTATGGATTTGCTATGCAATGTACATTAGATAATTACTATTTTAATACTAGTATTGAGCAATTGATTGATGGGAAATGGAAAACTATTGCGATTAATGGTGAATCAATTGAATCAATTAAAGAAAGGAATGATAATTAATGAATACATTCAGAGAATTCTATAATCATTCTGTTGATATGGTAAATTGTATACCAATGTCCAGTTTAAAAGACAAAGAACAATTCAGAGATATGATGATGGTACACTGTATTAATTTTGCAAAACATTATGCAAAGAACACTGAATTCAAAAAAGAAGCAGATGAATTCTTAGATTACCAACTAAAATATAATAGACGTTGAAAGGAGGATACATGATGGATGAAAAAGTAGTAAAGAATTTTATAGACTCATTCTTAAAAATGTGTGATTTTATTGAGCAAACAGATGTAATTGGTTGTGGTAAATGTCCTGTATATCATATCATGATTGTTTTGGTGGAAAACATGCAGGATTACATAAATTAATGAGAGAATTAGGAATTGAGAGGAATGAAGCATAATGCACTTAAATCTTTATGGTGATCCGCTCATAACTATGACAGATATATTCTATTTAACCCAACAATCAAAAAGAAAATTCAATGCTCTACCACAATCTGAACAAGATGAAATAATTTCCAAACGGGAGGCAGATAAAGATGCTAAGAGAGTGTCAGCGTGTATTCAGCAAGGCTTATGTCCTGAGTGTCTAGGCAAACTGATTAGAGGCAAGAAGGATAAAAAGAATGGATATAAGAGGACTTGGAACTGCTTGAAGTGTGAGAAGGATATTGTTCATTAAATAATAGAGGAGTGTTACATATGAAAGAATGTAGTAGTTGTGGATTTGAAACAGAAGACAAGAGATTTAATTACTGTCCTATGTGTAATTTATTATTAGATACTACTAAAAATAAGAGAACATATACTATGGGTTTATCAGCAGAAGAAAGTCATACAGCAGAAATTGAAATGACATATGAAGAGGCAAAGATAGTAAGTAGAGTATTGAAAGAACTTAGTAAGGATTGTGATGGTTGGTGTGGTAATTGTTGGATAGATTTTGAAGAATAATTATCCTTCGAATCATGCAACTTATGGTATTATTAATTAAGGAGGAATATCTATGGGCAGAGTATCTGCAAGAACAAACTGCCAAAGGGAAAGTAAAGAAGACTAGTGAAGTGCGAAAATTTTATGTAAAAGACAAAGATGGAAACATAAAAGAGGAATATAGAAAATGTACGGCGTTACATATTAAAGCATAATCTTTTTAAGACCCATAATAGAGTCTTTTTCTTTTACCCGATAAAAACGCAATCTGATCGTATCACGATGTAAAAATAATATTTTTTATTTCTGCCTATTTGGTGTTGACATACCAATTGCCAGATAGTATACTATACACAAGAGGTAAAACAAATTAGTCAGAAAGCAGGTGAATACATACAGACATGAATCACATTGAGCAACAAAGTTTAGAATCACTCATAGCGAAATATAATGCTACTGATTCTACAGTCATAAAACGAAATCTAGTTAAAATCATTGATAGCTCAGAGTATCACAGGAATTCTCAAGCATTGGCAGATAAAGTAGAACTTAGTGTTGAGACAATTTATCAGTACCGGAAGATTCAGAAGAAGACTAATATCAACTTTGAAATTGCTTTGAGATTGGTTAATGCTTTAGGTGTCAAGATTGAAGATTTAATGGAATAGAAAGGATGATTAAAATGTTTGGATTCACCAAAAAGATTGAATGTGACAAACCACTAGACATTAAAAGAGGTAATATATTCAGAGTAGACAATGAACAACTCTACAAAGAAGACAATGCTAAACGCTCATTGTTTGCCAATAAAGATACTACTTGGCTCAATGATAATCCAGTAATAATCATAGGTAACAATATGAAAAACAAATTAAGTTCTTGCATACATGTCTTACCTATAACAAAAGCTCTTAATTCTTCAGGAAAGTATGATATTGTTTCCATAGATGATATTTTAACAATCAAAAAGATATATCTAGAAGAATGTGTTGGTATGGTTTCTGATTCAACAATGGAAATGATTGGTGATTACTTTAGTTCTGGAAATCATAAGGCAATACCAGTTGAATATCAATAGGGTTTTGAAAGGGGAAATTTAAAATGGAAATAACATTGAAAATTCCACAACCATCGCACCGAGGAGCGTGTTACAAAGGCGAGGATATAAATTGATGAATATGCCTATCAATGTTGAAGGCACGGCTATAGGAGTTATAACAGAAATTATAGATGATACGGAAAACTATATTGAAGTAAAAGGAATATTAAGGAAAACTATGATGACTTATTATGCTGGTTTGGATGATCGAAGACCTGCTGCCATAGAAATCAGTATTTAGTATTTATTAAATCTGGTTAAAAAGTTTAAGCTTATGGGATTGACGAATTGACTTGACAAAGGGCAAGCAATTTAAAGGAGTAAAAGAAAATGGAATACAAAGTAGAAGATTTGAGATTCTATAACATGAAAACTTCAATTAAACATATATCTAATTTTAGGATTAATACAGGTGAGTGTAAAATATTTGAAATCGAAAAACAACTAACTGAAAACGAAAAGGTCAAATTCATTGATGGTTTAAAAGATGGTGTAGCATCCTATTTACTAAATATTTTATCTAAGTGGGAAACAGAAAGAGACACATTGCCAAAAGATAATTATGACCATGTAAAAACTGTTTCTAAAAAGGCATGGATAAAAAGAAATGATGAAAGAAACATAATTGACAAGGAATATAAATTAGGTAGTTATTGTGTATTTGGTACAAAGTTTATGAAAATGGATACCACTTGCCCAACAACAGAATATTCATATCGTTTGGCTCACACCGGAGAGAACATAATCAATCAATGGTTCCATGATTTATGTAGACTTTTATATTTAGAGGAACAGAAATATTTTAAGGAGCATGATATTTTTTCAATCAAGTTAAGTAAACTAAAGGATTTAGGTAATAAATATAGCATACTTTTCAATTCACTAGAACTCAATGATATTGTTTGGAACAGGAAGGAAGATATTAGTGAGCAAAGAATTGATGAGTACATAAGTGCTTATGAAAAACTTGAACAAGTAATTAATCAAATTAGTGGTGAATTGCATCAAGAAAATACAGAATAGAAAGAAGATTAATATGAAAAAGTTAATATGGAAGAACATGAGCAATGAATCAACATCAATACTTGAATGGTTAGAAAGTCCTGTAACTGATAAGAAATTAACTCTTACAGTTAAGAAAAATCAAGTATGGACTAGGGAATGGGGTAATGTTAATATTATGGTGACTGAAGAGGTATTTAATGAAATTAAGCAGTATGTTAATCAAGAGGATGATATTATTATGGTTGAGGATAGTGGAGATAAGTTAATTTTTAGATTGAAATAAAAGGAGGATAATTATTATGGAAAAGAAATTATGTGTATTAACACCAGAAGCAATGTTTTTTAAAACCAGTGATGCAGTTCTTTGGTTTAATCACCCAGATACAGACGATGAAGAATATAACAATGAACATGTAAGAATATATACTGATCCAAAATCAGAAGCTCCATTTATAAGATGTGACGTTTCTAAAATTAAGGAAGTAGATCAATCTATGACAGAAATTGTAATGGGTAGATTATATCTCAAAGATGAATTTAGTCAATTTAAATAAATCGCCAAATGAAAGGATGGATTTATAGGATTTTTAATTTTAAAAAAGAGAAAGAGGTTTGAATTATGGAAATTAAACAAATCAGTACAATTGAAACAGGTAAAGGTGTATTTAGATGTGATCATGCGTTAGTAGAAACAGTTGATGGACAACAATACGTATACGCTTTTGAATGTAGTGATACATGGAAAGACTTAGCGGATTATTTAGATAATGTTAAAAGTGACTTTGAAAATGAATGGGAAGATAACCCTGAATTTGGTACAGAGGAAATGTGTTTGTTTTTGAAAAAAGAATTGTGGGTGTAAGTTGAGTCCTGTCAAAATACTATTGTATGGGATTATGAAAGGAGTAATTTAAAATGATAGACGAAGATATCAAGAAACTCTTTGATGCTCTAAAAGAACACAACTATGTTATGGTTTACCGCGATAAATTGGCAGGAAAATTTAAAGAGTTTTTGGATTACATTGAATATGGATATTCTTTAAACCGAGATCGTGACCATAATTGTCCAGAAAGAAATAGATTTGAACACTGTGACATATTAGATTAATTATGAAAGGATGAATAAAATGTCAAATTATATTAATGCAGATGATATCAACAACAAAGAAGATTTATTAAACAAGTTAAAAGAGGCAGTTGGGATTCGCAATCAAATGGGAGGAGCGTTGTACTGGAATATACTTAATGATGATTGTATTGAAATAGCACAGAAATGTAGGAATTTTGGGTGTGATTATGAAGAAGTATATTCTATACTACGATAAATGCACGATTTTATTTGAAGGAGATGATTTTTAATGATAGTAAGTATTTGTCCATTTTGTAATGAAAAATCTACCTTTATAACTTGGACTTTAACAAATGTTAAATGTACACGTTGCAAGAATGTATTTCACTATTTAAAAGTAGAACATAAAATCGAAGCTTAAAATACTTATTTGAAAGGGTGTTATTTTAAAATGAATTATTTACAAAAGGTAATTATTAAAGGTCAAAAGAAAGAGCAATTTGGATTCTATATTGGCGAAACTAAAGATTATTATTTAATTAGAAT
>Ga0209000_1001658_pt1 | contig 13617 bp, 6 predicted proteins | sample RifGroD2_FD_183998 | JGI IMG/M metagenome (GOLD analysis project Ga0209000, IMG submission 183998) | Groundwater microbial communities from Rifle, Colorado, USA - Groundwater D2 (SPAdes) (version 2) | ecosystem: Environmental > Aquatic > Deep subsurface > Groundwater | place: Rifle, Colorado...
CGACAGTCGCGAGTCGTAGAAGGGAAACACTCCTCCTTTCTTTTTTGTTGCCTTTTTATAATGGAAATGGTTTGGAGTGTGTGGTTGGTAAGTGCAAAATAAAATTTGAAGGAGTGTTGAGTATGGGAAACCAGTACAAAGAATGGACTAAAGAAGAGGTAATTAAAGCAATACAGAATTTTTATGATGAGAATAGTAGAACACCAAAACGTGATGATTTTAAAAATAAAAACGGATTACCTTCGATTACTTATGTAAGAAATATTTTCGATTGTACTCAATTGGATGATATTTTCAATTTTTGTAATTTAGTTAAATTAGAGTTGCCTAAAATAGATGAAAATTGGGCATTAGATACATTAAAAGAATATTATACTGTTCTTGGGAAACTTCCAACTAGGGAAGACTTCAAAAACAATGATTGGAGACCATTTTATGATTATTATAGGAGACAATTTGGGAGTTACGAAAAGGCATGTTTTTTAGCAAAAATAATAGAGGAACCATTAACAGATGAAGAAAGAATTGAAATATCTATAAAAGAATTAATAAAATTAGCAGATAAGTTAAATAAATGTCCGACAGTAGTAGAATATGACACATTGACACATAGAGGTTTTGGAAGAAGAGTTTTAGAAACAAAGATTAAAATAAAGTATAACGACATATGCAGAAAATATATACCACAATATAATTTAAATAGTATTCATGGCGAAGTAACTAAAGAAGATTTAATATCTGAACTTAAAAGAATACATAGTATTTTAAATAGACCACCTATGTTTATAGAGTTAGAAGAAAATGACTGTACATATAGTTGGAATCTATTTTCAAGAGTATTTGATGGAATGACCTATAATGAAATAATTGAAAGCTTAAATTGGATTCCATCTGGATCAACAAGTAGTGTTAGAACAGAGGAAGAAATGTTAACTGATTTTAATAATCTATTTCTAAAATTAAAAAGAATTCCTTATCATAATGATATGAATAATAATTCAGATATAGCTTCAGCACCAACATATATTAGTCATTTTGGCTCAATTGAAAACATATGTAAATTACTTAATATAGATTACAAAAAATATTATAAGGGAGGAGGAGCAGGTAAGATATGTTTTGATAAGAATGGAGAAAAATGCAAATCCTTAGAAGAATGTAACATTGCCAATTTCTTTATCGATAATGATTTAATATTTATTAGGCAACCAAAATATAAAGAATTAATAGAAGATAGTAAAAAAGTTTTTGATTGGAAATTGCTTGTCAATAATGAATGGCGATACGTTGAGTATGCAGGAATGTATTCAAACGCTCCAAGAGGTAGCATAGGAAGAAAATATAAAGAAAGATTGGATGACAAAATTAAGATTTTGACTGATAAAGAGTTTATAGATAAGTGTTTATTTATATACCCAGAGGATGTAAAAACAAAAACTCTTAAAGAGATATTTGAACCATTCCTTGGAATTAAGTTAAAACATGTAGAGAATACATACAACATAAGCACCAGAGAATGTTTTAGTATGACTGATGAAGAATTATTAGAGGTAGTAATGCCATATAGCAACAATAAAGACGTATTGCCAAGTACAGGAGTAATATCTAAAAAGGAGTCAGGAGTATATCATGAGATAATCAAAAGATATAAGAAATATAGTAATTTTGCTAAAAGTATGGACAAGAGAACATTAAATATAAATAAAAATAATCAATCATCTTTATAATAATATAATATTTTATATAAACCATTACATAATTTCAATAATTTGTTGTATACTTCCTCTAAATAGCATATAATAAATTTAATAATCAAAACAATTAAAGGAGGTATACAATAATGAAATTATTTATACAAATCTTAGCACTATTATCTACCATTTTATTTCTAGTAGCAGGATTCCTATTACTTAACATAGAATCTGTATCAGGAAAAAGTGTAGCAGAAAGTTTCTACCACTATGTAGGTATTATGTCATTCGGTTCAGCTATATTCTCAGGTGGATTATTAATTGTTTTAGCTGAAAAAGTTGGTGAGAAGCAATGAAAACAAATAAGATTATTATGATATTTATAGTGATAATTGTATTAATGTCTGGTGGATTTTTTGTTTACAAGCATAATCAAAAAGTTAATTTAGCTCAATATTACTATAACATTGGTGATTATAAAAAAGCATCTGATTTGAAAGTTGGTGATGTTTCAGATAAATCTAAGATGCTTAATATAGTAAAAAATTGGAGAGATGACTTGAATGATGATGAAAACTTATATATCATTATAATGTTAATATCTAATGAAATCAATCTTAATAAGAAAGTAGATATTTCTTATGTAAACAAATTAGAAATTTATTATAAAGGTATTGGAAATTATTTTAAAATATCGACAAACCGTTTAGATGATATAGGTAAAATGAATTCCGAAGATGGAACTTTAGCAGTTAAAAATCTTAGATAAAACTCACTCTCTATATTCATGAAGTATAGGGAGCAATATCGATGTGAATAAATATAAATAAATGGAGGAATTAATTAAATGAAATTATTAACGTTGGAAATTATTAGGGAGCAAGGATATAAGGTTAATGAATGTGTAGACTTTAAAATTAAAAATTATTTGCCACTATCTACAAAAAAAATATTAATTAAAAAGATTTTGGATTTATGTATAATTGATGAAGAAGTTAAAAAAATTGATTTTACTTTGAAAGAGTTCGCTTTTGAATATGTTTTAGTAAATGAATTTACAAATATAAATTTTGAAGTAGATGATGTTGTGGTGATGTATGACGAATTAAAAGAATATGGTGTGTTAGATGAAATTATGCAATTAATTCCTGAATCTGAAAAGAAGTTTATTTATAATATTTTAGTAAAAGAAATCGAACAGATTCAGTTAGTTGATAATAGTATGGTTAATATTGTTAATCAAGCATTAAATAAATTTATTACAAAAATTCCAGATCAAAATGGGATAATGAAATTAATAAAAGAATTACCTAAACAATTTAATAAAATATCTCCTGATTCTCTGAAAAATCTTGGTAAAGCAATGGGGTTTAATACGGGAGATAAAAATGCCTGATTTTAAAGATGTAAATTCTTTACTTAATTATGCAAAATTACAAGTGGCAAAATCTATGCAAGATGATGTGGCAAGAAGTGTAAGAGATACTATCCAAAAGTATCTCTTATCTACTGTTTATGCTAATGAACAATCTATGTACATTAGATCATTTGAAGTTTTACGAGCATTGACCATAGGAAAAGTTTCTGTAATTGGAGATGAAATATCAGTTAAAATTTACATAGATGCTGATAAAATAATTCCTAGAGATGGGCCAGAAGGAATGTGGGGTATTCATCAATCATTTGATGGTAGTGCCTATAATGAAGAATTGCCATTTCTATTAGAGTATGGTAATCAAAAATACAATCCTTATTACAACACTCCTGCTTTTGAATATATGCAATTAACAATAGAAGAGATGAAGCAAACAAAAGAGCATATGATTAGGTTAAAAGGATATTTACGAACAAAAGGAATAAAAACAAAATAATTATATAATAAAATCAACTCCCTACTCTTTGAAGGTAGGGTATTTTCATGCCCTAAAACATAAAAGAGAGGTGGATTAATTTGGATGATTTAAATATATTAATCAAAGCAAAAATAGATACTGCAACTACAAATATTAATCAACAAATAAAAGCATTACAAAAAGAAGTGACAACTGCAATATCTGTAAAATTAAAAGTTGATGCTACAGATTTAACTTTAATTAATGCTACCATGGAAAAGATTAAAAAAGCTACGTCTCAAAGTGGAAGTCAAAAAATTAAAATATTTAATGAACAAGATTTGAAAGATCAGGGCATTAAATATAAACAAGGCGTAGTAAAAACAATTGAAGATGTTGAAAGATATCTTAAGGGTGCTTTTAATGGTAAAAAATTTGATTTGGGTTCTATAATAACAGATTCTAATGGAAATATAAAATCGTTTGAAGCAAGTATTAAATCTACTAACAATCAACTAGAAAAAGTAAAATTTAATTTAGCAGAAATATCTAAATTAAATGCAAAAGGAATAGCAAGTACAGCTTCTGGCTATGTTTCAAGTGGATCTCAATTGTCAAGAACACCAATAAAAACAGAACAAATTTTTGATAGGACAAAATTAGAGGCAGAAGGAAGACAATTTTTTGTTTCTGCCTCTAATATAATTGAGAGAGTAAAAAAAGAATTTAAATCTCTTGGAGATGTAGATGTTACATTTTTAAAGAATTCAAAGCAAGAAATAACTGGATTTATAGCAAATGTAACAAGAGCAAGTGGTGTAATTGAAAAACTAAAATTTGATATGGCAAAAATTCAATCTGGAAATAGTATACAAAGAGGATATGTGTTTTCTGGAGAAAATTTAATTGATAATAATGCAGGAACAAACATACAAAAAGCATTAGACAAACTTCAGTTATATGAAAATAAAATTGCTAAACTTAGAAATGGTTTTACTTCTCCTGCAACTGGAATTAAAGATGATGGAAATTTATCAGCACTAATTGCACAATATGATAAGATTAAACTACAAATTGACCAGACAAGAAATAGTAGTACAAATTTATCTAATGAGCAAAGAAGAGGATTTGTACAAAGTATAGCAAATCTAGAGTTAGAAATTGCTAAATATAGAGATTTACAACGTATAATAGCAACTACAAATACTAGAACTTTAAGTGCCAGTGATGTTTCATTATATCAAGGTAATATGGCAAACAAATTAGCTAGTTTACAAGTTGGAAAAGATACTGTTTTTGCAAGACCAGAAATTCAAGCAGAAATGACACGATTAACTGAAGGAATAGCCAGATTTGGAACAGTAGGAGGACGGTCTGCAAGAGAGTTAAATTTACAGTTTGCACAATTAACGACATCTGTAAGAAGTGCTACTAATGAAATTACAAGAATAAATGGTGCTGCTGATAGTTTTTTGACTACGCTCAGTAAAAATTTTGGGAAGATGATTGCGTGGGGTTTAGTGGCAACTGCTCTATACGCGCCACTTAGGTCTTTACAGGCAGGTCTGGAAACATTAAAAGAATTAGATGGATTAATGGTAAATATTGCCAAAGTAACTAATCTTAGTGCCGAAGCTATGAACAATTTAAAAAATAATGCATTCGAAGCTTCTAATGCTTTTGGTCGTACAGCACAAGACTATTTAAAATCAATTGGAGAATTTAGTCGTGCAGGATACGAAGGAAAAGCTGAAGATTTAGCAAAAGTTTCTCTATTGTCTCAAAACGTTGGTGAACTTACTGCTGAACAAGCCAATAGTTTTTTACTTGCTACCGATGCAGCTTATAAATATAAAGGTAGTCAAGAAGAATTGATGAAAGTTCTGGACGGAGTAAATACTATTGACAACAAGTTCGCAACTTCTATTCAAAAGGTTTCTGAGGGTATCACCGTGGCTGGATCTATAGCCTCAAACGCTTCAGTTGGAGTAAATGAATTAGCTTCAGCAGTTGGAGTTATGACTGCCGTGACGCAGCGCTCCGGAAATGAAGCAGGACGGGCATTTCGCGGAATTTTAATGAACATCAGACAGGTAAAGGGAGAAACAGAAGACGGAGATATAATAGATGATGAAGCATTATCTAAGTCTGCAAAAGCATTAGATAGTGTTGGAATTAAAGTTCATGAAATGCGAAATGGTATTGAAGAACTAAGAAACCCAATGTCAGTTTTAGAAGATTTGAGTCGAATTTGGTCGAATTTAAGTTCCATGAAGACTGCTCCAATTATCGAAAGCCTTGGCGGAAAATACAGAGGAAATCAATTAGTTGCCTTAGTAGAGAATTTTGATATGTATAAAAGTATGCTTCAAGAATACTCTACTGCCAGTGGTAGTGCCATGGCTGAAAATGAAGTGAGAATGGGTAGTTGGGAAACCAAGATTAATCAACTTCGCAATTCCATAAATAACTTCTGGAATAATACTATAGATACAAGTCTTGTAAAAAGCATGATAAGTGGAATAACTCTATTAATTAATAACTTTGGAAATCTTAGAACTATTTTAGGTATTATATTTACTATACTTGCTGTAAATAAAGGAACAGCATTTTTAACTTTTTTAAAGAATTTTTCTGTGTCAACTATGTTATTGAATTCAAGTTTGGTTCAAACACAAGCAAGATTAGCAGGAATGTCTTTTGCACAAATTGGAATGATGAGTACCACCACATCACTAACTTTTGCAATTAAAGGGTTGTGGGCAGCCATGCTTGCTAATCCAATAGGTTTAGTAATCGGGGCTGTAACGGCCATTATAATGGTATTTGACTTTATGGGAGCTTCAGCAGAAAAATCTGCCCAAAAACAAAAAGAAGCATTTGATGAACTAAATAGAAGTATTAACTCACTTAAACAACAAACTGCAGAAGCTAAAAATTTAGCTAGTCAATATGAATTATTGTCTTCTATAACATCTCGTACAGCAGATGAGGAAACTAAGTTAGCTGAAGTAAAAGATCGTCTCATTGGTCAATTTCCTGATCTAATTCAAGGATATGATTCTGAAGGAAAGGCAATAATTGGCTCTTCGGAAGCAATCAAGCAAGCAATTAAAGACAATGAAGAATTATTAAAAGTCAAACAAGAACAAATGTCTAATACATTTATTACGGATGGTTCAAATAATTTTTCTCAATTGCAAAAAGATCAAGAACGATTAGGTTTATTAACTAAACATAAAGAAGAGTATTTAAAGACTATTGATGATATTAATAATGGAAGTCAAGTTCAGTTTGATGAGTATGGAAATGATTCATTAGCAATTGCTAAAAATAATTTAAAAGGAATTAAAGACGAACTATCTACGCTTAGTATAAAAATTCTTGAAAGTAGAAAAGATTTATCAGTTTTAACAGAATCTTTTCTAAAAAGTGGTGATTCTGCACAATCTTTAGGGAAAGAAATAGTTACAAAGTTAATTTATAGTTTAAGCTCCCTTAAAGATGAAGCAAAAATAACAGGAGAACAATTTACTACTATTTTCGAAGGACTTAAAACATCTAATTTTGCATCTGACTTAAATAAAGCAAAAACAACATTAGAAGGATTGTCTAAGAGTGGGGCGACAAAAGAAGAAATTGGCAATGCTTACGAGGAAGCAATTTCTGGATTAACTCCATATTTAAAATCGTTAGGTGACAATGGAGAAGAGGCAGGAAGAATATTAAAAGACATGCTCAATCTTCCAAATGTTCAAGATGCATCTAATAAAATAAACAATGTCACAACATCTCTCAAATCACTTCAAGAAACCCTATCCAATTCTGCATCTGCTATTTCAGAAATACAATCAGAATTAGACAATTATAATGAAGCAGGATCATTTTCGCTCGATAATATTATTAAATTATCTGCTAAATATCCTCAACTTCTTGGAATGTTGGGTGATGAGAAATCTATTCGTCAAGAACTAACGAATATTATTCAACAAGAGCAAAAAAAATCTGAGCAAGCATATTTACAAATGATAGAAACAGACAAAACTTATTATGAAAATAAAATTCTTCTAAATGAATCTTATAAATCTAGTATGGAAAGTTCAATTCAAAGTCTCGTTGATTCTTATGGTCTTAATTATAATGTTGATCTAGATAACTTCAAATCTCTTGCTGAAGCAAAAATGGAAGTAGAAAGACAGTTACTTAAAACATTATCTGCTAATTGGTCTCAATATTATGATATTGAAAGAAATTCATTAACAACTGATTATACAGAACTATCAAGAGTAGACCCCGAAGCAGCAAAAAAAGTGCATGATGCTGTAGTAAAAGCTAGTCAACTTGCTAAAGGTTTTGATGGTGTAGTTTTAAAGAGTTCTGGTATTGATTTTTCCCAAATTGGTATGTCTGGTTCTAAAGATTCATCTTCAAAAAAAGACAAAGAAGAAAAAGAACTCTCAATAGAATCCACAACTCAAGCCCTCATCAATCAAATACAACAAGAATATATTCTCCAAAAAGCCAAATCAGATTCAATCCAAAAAGACTTAACCCAAGCGCAATCCCAAAAAGATTATGCAAAAACACTCAAACTTACTAATTCCCTAATTGCATCTCAAAGAACAGAAATGGAATTATTACAATCAGCTCGTTCAAAAATAAATCAACTTAAAGATTCTGCTATTTCAGCTGCATCACCTCAATTTGGTAATGTCAGTGATAGATGGTTCATTGGGAATGATAACCAAAAAAGTGCTTCTTTCATAGAAGAGCACAATAGAGCATCAGAAGATACTCGTAAAATAATGGATGAAACATTCGATTCACTCCAATTATTACGAAATGCTTGGATGTCTAATAAATCTGCAATGGATGAAAATGCGGAATCACAAAATTCCCTAAAACAATCCCTTCTAGATATCCAATCATCTCAAGCAGATGAAGCAATTACAGCATTAAAATCTTATTATCAAAATGAAAAAGAATTAGCAGAAGAAGCATATTCTGATAAAGTAAAACTTGCTGAAAAAGCTCATCAAAAAGTATTGGATGACCTAGATGAAGAAGAAAAAGCATATGAAGAAACAGTCAATGCTCAAATTGATGCTATAGATAAACTAAAATCTGCTGAAGACTACACAAAAAATCTCACAACTGCTCAATCTGAAGCACAAACAATTCAAGATCAGATAAGTATCTACAAAAATGATACATCATACGAAGGAAAAGAAAAATTAGCAGAACTCCAAGCTCAATTAGCAGAGAAAAATTCATCAATTGAAGATATACAAAATGATCATACGATTGAACTTCGTAAACAAAATCTTCAAGATTCTCTTGATACAATAAAAAAAGAATTAGAAGCACAAAAATCTGCTGAAAATACCAAATATGAAGCAACGAAAGAAAGATTAGATGCTGAAAAAGTAAAATTAGATGAACATTATACAGCAATAATGGAAAATGAAGCAATTTTTGCAGAAATAAGACAAGGAATTATTGATGGTAATATCACTAAAATAAATGAAGCATTAAGTAATTTTTCTAAAGGATTTACTATTGATTTGGTTGCTAAAGCGAAAGAGATTGATGAAAGTTTTCAAGCAATTATAAAGACAATTAATCAGATTAAAACTGCATCAGATAGTATACCAAATTATGATGTTTCTCAATATGCTTCAGGAACAAATGGCGCAATCGGCGGTTTGTCTGTAGTAAGCGAAAAAGGAAGGGAATTAATATCTCCTCCAAATGGAAAACCATTTCTTAGTGGAAATAATGGCCCTGAACTAATGATTTTGCCTAAAGATACAGAAGTTCTACCTAATAATTTAACAGAATCTCTCATTAGTAAAGCGAAACTTCTAAATATCCCTTCTTATGCCAATGGAACGGGAATCAATGGCTCACTAATGGATTTAATTAAAAATATGCCATCTATTTTACCAAATATATCATTACAACCATTTAAAATGCCACAATTAGCAAATAACCTAACAAATACTACAACTAATAATCTAAATCCAACTTTTAATATAAGTGTTCCAAAAGGAACAACAAGGGATCAAGCACAAGAAGTAGTAAAATTAGTTTATAAAGATTTAGTAAAAATGATTAAAAAATAAATAATAATCAAAGTAGAGAGAAGTTACTTATAATAATTTTTCTCTACTTTATAAATAATGGAGGTGGAAAATAAATGCCAATATCAGAATCCCTTTATATACTTTTCAATAATATAAATTCACAAGATTTTGATATGCTCAACGCTCATGTTGAATCAGGACTTTACAGCGAACAATTTATCACAGACAGAACAATAATGGAAACAAGGGTAAGAAATAATCCAATTCCATTTTTTCAAGGAATAGAAGAATCATCAAGAATAATAAAATGCTCCTTGGCATTTACTGAAACATTTGATGAAAATAAATTAAGAGAAGTTAAAAGATGGCTTCATACCGAATTTTATGCTCCATTAATCTTTTCTTCAAATCCAGATCATATATATTACGCATTGTGCAGTAATGCTTCAGATTTAATGCATGCAGGCAACGGAATTGGATATATTGATGTAGAATTTGTATGTGATTCAAATTTTGTTTACTCCCCAATTTATATTTCTGACCTCTACGATCTTTCTACAAATCCTGTTTCTACTACAATAATTTTTGAAAATTTAGGAGATTTAGATTGTCAACCAATACTCTATTTAACCAAAATTAATGATGGAGATATATCAATAAAAAACTTATCAGATGGTGGTGCTGAATTAAAGTTTTCGGCAGTTTTAGACACTGATGGAATAACTGTAATAAAACAATCTCTTCTAAACAACGAAGAATTAATAATTGATAATGAGCATCAAGATATATCAACATCAATTCCAGATACTTACAGGTATGATAATCATAATGGAATATTTCTTAACATGAAATTTGGAGTAAATAATCTCCAAATTATTGGTACTTGTAAATTGCAATTTAAACACCAGTTTAAACTTCTTTAACTTAATTTTAACTCTCGAAAGGAGAAAAATAAATGTATAGTGATATAGATTTATCATCAAAACTTCAAACTCCAAAATTATCTCTCCATAAACCAACTGGAATAAAAATAGCGAATCTTCCTGAAGAATACTTTCCTAATCTAGAAATAAATATAGATGATTTAGATACACTCACTTTTTCTCTCCCTTATAAAATTACTAAAAATCATGAATTAATTCGCAACCCTCATATAGATCAATTAAAAAATCGTTATCTAATTAAATTTATTCTAGGTGATTATATTCAATGGTTTGTAATTACCAGTCCAGTTCCTACGTCAGATGATGATTCTGATTATTTAGAAGTTAATTGTGTTTCCTTGGAAAATGAACTAAATGACAAAAGGATTAGAAATTTAACTATGAGTGCGGTTAAATTGTCAGAAATAATGAATGGATTTTCAAGAGATACTACTACAATAATTGATGGTATTTCTACAACTACAACCGTAACTACAGATGGGATACTCAAAGGTACATCATGGACATTAGGGGTATTTCCGATTTCAATTGATAGTACATATAGAACATTTGAGAATATTACAGGAACAAAATTGGAATTTATAAATAATCAAATATCTGATAAATTTAAACTTCTTGCCCAATTTGATACAACAAATAGAGTGATTAATTTTTATGAAACTGATGAGTTTGGAATAAATGATGGATTAAGATTGACAGATAAGAACTATTTACGTACAATTACACAAAGTGAAGATGATGAAGATTTTTGTACAAGATTAAGTGTGTATGGGCAAGATGGATTATCAATCCAAAGAGTCAATACCATAAATACTCCTTGGATTGAAGATTACAGTTATTTCCTTTATCCATTTATTCGTGATGAGTTAGGTAATATTACTTCTCATAGTGACTATATGACTGATGACCTTTGTAATGCTATTTTAGATTATAAGTTAGCATTGACACAAAGTGCATTGGTACATACTGATTTATTGGCACAATTATCTGCTTTGCAAATAACTTTAACAACTTTATCAAATGAAATGAAAACATTAACTGATGCAATGAAAATTATTGATGATAATATTGAAACAGCTAAAAATACAGGGCATAGCACTACAACACTAATTGCTGAAAAAGTTGCACAACAAGCTCTAATTGATGCAAAACAATTAGAAATTGATGCAATAAATGCACAAATTGCATTAGTAGATATTGATATCAACACTATACAAACCGACCTTTCTGAATCTAATTATTTTACACCAGAATTATTAGAAGAGAAAATTAGATTTGAAATTGAAAGAGAATGGTCAAATGAGAGTTATATATTAGACACAGACCTTTACTTTGCAGCCATTGATGAGATGTCAGACCGTAAAATACCTCAGACATTAATTGAAATATCAATTGTAAACTTTCTTGAAGTAATTACAGAACAACGCAATCATAAAAAAATAGTTGTTGGAAATAAAGTAGCTATTATACAAGAACAATTAGGGATTGATGTTGTAGCTTCAATAACAAAAGCTAATTTTGATTTTGAGAATAAAGAAATAAAATTAACCATTTCAGATATAAAAAAAAGTAAATCTGCAAGAGATAAGATTGCAGATTTTTTGTATCGTACTGATACATATATTGAAATAATTGATTCTAATAAACTTAAATGGAATGAATCTTTAATCACAGCCACAGAATATGTAGACCAACAAATAGAAGAACTAAATGGTTCTCTTTTAAATCTAGAAATAGACTTAACTAGATTCGGAAGTGACGGATTTATAACAGCCATTGAAGCAAAGTCATTAAAGCTAACATTAGACAAACTAATTGCAGAATCATTAGATATAATAAATATCGCTACACAATTAGAATTTCTTGATTTACCAGACGTAAATGAAAAAACAAACTTCCAAGTTGCTCTAACAACCTTACAGTCATATCTAATTGCAAATTGGATAGGGCCAACAATTCCTCCATTAATTTATCCTATTGCGATTATTTGCGATTCTAGTCCTGAAGATGAGAGAATTAGAATTACAAATTATTTCAAAGATGTAGAAGATAAAAAATCAAAATTGATAAATGCAATGGCAAAAGCTCGTCAAGATGATGGGAAAAGATATGTAGAGACACAAATTAAAGAATTAAACACGGCATTAAGCGATTTTCAAATTCAAGTAAATGAATATATTAATGCAAAAGAAATTACAGAAACACAATCTGACGCATTAGAATTATTAAAAACAGCAGTACAAGATGAATCTGGTGATATTATTGCTATTGCTGATGGATTGCTTGCAATAATTGGTGATGATAATATATTATATGATAAATTAGAAGAAGCAAAAGATGATTATTTTAAGGTTGATAATAGTTCTGGTGCTATTGTTACTGCATTAAATTCTGTAAGTGATTGGTTAAATCAAGATTCATCAGATTATCCAATAACAATTAAACCATCAAAAGGAGTTGACATAAACAAAAAACTTAAAATAGCAGAAACTAAAAAAGATATATTAACTGCATTAATTATTAAAGTACAAATTGATAATGAATTAACTCTTGTAGACCAACAATTATTTGAGATAAGTGTTGCAATTACTTCTATGCAGATGGATATAAAAACCTTTGCTAAAGATAATTATATTACATATGATGAATCTGTTTCATTAGGAGAATCTTTTGATAAAATTCTTGCAGAAAGTGCTGATGTAATAAATATAGCAAATAGTTTAACAGTTTCAACAGAATTAATAAATAATTATCAAAATTCTTTGACTGGAACTGTAGCTTCATGTGGTGTTGATGGATTACAAGTTGAATTAAATAAATGGGTAGGATTACCATTAATAAGTTATGCAGGAAAAGGACTAAAAATAAAATCATCAGAAAGAACGGCATTATTAAAGAAATTTGATTTAGTAATGAGTACAAAATTAGCATTAAATAATGCAATAAATCTATTAACTGCGGAATATTCAATTGATGGTGAATTATCTATACGAGGAACAGGGGATAATCAAAGTTCTTCAGCTAGATATTTAAAACTTAATAAAAAGAATATTAGTGCAAGTGG
>Ga0209000_1001665_pt1 | contig 13584 bp, 13 predicted proteins | sample RifGroD2_FD_183998 | JGI IMG/M metagenome (GOLD analysis project Ga0209000, IMG submission 183998) | Groundwater microbial communities from Rifle, Colorado, USA - Groundwater D2 (SPAdes) (version 2) | ecosystem: Environmental > Aquatic > Deep subsurface > Groundwater | place: Rifle, Colorado...
GGCGGCAAAACAACAATCGCAACTAGTCGAACCTAATCATGTTCAAATCGCTGCATCTGAAACTTTTTAATTATTCTCAATCTGGCCGGTTTATTTTGAATCGGCCAGATTATTCAGCAACATTAAGCCGGATTATTCTGAGAAATAACAGAGCGTCTTTCTTCTTAGCTATTTCTGTGGTTGAGGCTTCGCCTAGCATGGTAAAAATAAGTTCAAGGTCAGTCATATGGTCTCTGAGATTTTCTTTAGGTTTATCCAAGCCTTTGTATTGTTTATATTCTGATGGTGTCATATTAAAAGTAGCCTTGCTGATTTCGGCAGTAAGTATAGCGAACTCCTTTTGTTCTTTAACTCCTCTTTTTTTCCATTCATCTGCCAATTCATCACGAACAGCATTGCCTCTTAGCCTTTTTTCTATCCATTGCTCGCTATAACCTTTTTGTTCATATATTTCTCTCATACGTTTGGAAGCAAGTTCTGGATTTTCTATTTCTTCCAGTCGTTCATATCCTACCTTTGCTAACCAACGCTTAAATGGTTCTGCTTTGGGTGATGGTATTGATTGAATTATTCTTAATAATCCTTCTGTATTAGCAGCTTTAATTTTTCTTTTTTTACCATCAGCAGCTATCATTTCTACTGGGGGACAATTTGTCCCCCAGTAGGAATCCAACTCTTTATCACGTTTCCTAAGCTTTTTTATATAATCTTTAACATTGGGAGTGCCTGTTAATATTTCTACTACATCATCAACAGAAAAATACCATTTCTGTTCAGATTCATTCCATACACGCCTGACTTTATTATCTTCAAATATAATCAAATTGCTCATTCCATCAACTCCAATTCTTGTACCAACGATTTAATTTCGCTGTTAATTTTTGCTTTATCCTTAGCCTCTGTAGCTTTCTTATTACTTGCTGTTAGAGCCTCTAAGCTTTTCAGCTTATTATAAATCGCTAAAACATTCTCGTACCATATTTTAATGGTTAGCATGTCAAATATACTGCTATATAAGGTTAATATTTATTTCAAATTCTCGTGGCAGTTCAATTGTTCATTCGAATTAATAAAATCACTCATAAGATACTAACCTGTACCCCATATGTTAAAGCTATAAACTGCTCCTTTTGTTGATCTGACAAATATAATTATATTACTATGCAGAGAAATTGAATAGGATTAGGGATTTTGTTATATATTTTTACAGGATGCTAATATAAACTGTTTCTATTCGACTAAAAGAGGGTTATAATAAAAAACCAAAAGATTAGACCATCGAAAGAATAACCATGAAACAAAGAGATTTTATTACATTAAAAAAAGATCGCCACTATACCCTTGAAATTGCAGATATTGGCACAAAGGGAGAAGGAATCGGCCGCATCGACGGATTCACTGTCTTCGTTGATAATGCTGTACCCGGCGACACATTGAAAATAAGCATCATAGATCTTAAAAAAAATTATGCTGTTGGTAAAATAGTTCAAATAATCAATCAATCACATTTCAGAGTAAAACCACGCTGCCAATATACTGCAAGGTGTGGCAGTTGCCAGACACAGAATATCAACTATCCTGACCAGCTTACCTTCAAACAAAAAAAAGTAAAGGATTCCTTAGAGAGGATCGGCAAATTCAGCAACGCAAAAATTTTACCGGTGATTGGAATGCAGGACCCTTTCAACTATAGGAACAAAGCTCAATTTCCGGTTGGATCAGTGGACGGCAATCTCGCTATCGGATTCTACGCCTTACGTTCTCATGAAATCATCAATATTGAAGAGTGTCACATCCAACATCCGGTAATGAACACTGTATTGCAAAAAATAAGAGATTTCATAAAAGAATACAATATTCCTGCATATAACGAAAAAAGCCATACCGGACTCCTGAGGCACGTACTACTGCGAACAGCATTTCATACCGGAGAAATAATGGTCTGCATGATTATAAATGGAAAAAAACTCCCCCATGCAGACAAGCTCGTTGATATTCTCAAGGATTTTCCAGGGATGAAAAGTATTGTGCTTAATCATAACAGACGCAGGGATAACGTCATACTCGGAGACTGGATTGAGCTTATTTGGGGGGCTCCTTCCATCGTCGAACAGATCGGGGAGATCCGGTTCGAAATATCACCGCTCTCTTTTTTCCAGGTTAATTCTATACAGATGAAAGTACTCTACGACAAGGTACTGGATTATGCCGGACTTACAGGGAAAGAAACTGTCTGGGATATCTACTGCGGTATCGGAAGTATCTCACTCTACCTCGCCGCTCATGCCAAAAAAGTCTTTGGTATTGAAGTTGTCGAAGCTGCCATTCTCGATGCAAAACGCAATGCAAAACTAAACCACATTACTAACGCGGAGTTCTTCACCGGGAAAGCCGAAGAAGAGCTTCCCGGAATGCAAAAAGAAGGTTCTTTGAAGGCTGATGTTATCATTCTCGACCCTCCAAGAAAAGGGTGTGAAAGTGCGCTCCTCGATACCATAGCAGAGATCGCACCAAAAAGGATCGTTTACGTATCCTGTGATCCATCTACCTTTGCCCGCGATCTCAGTATATTAAAAGAAAAAGGCTATACCCTGCTTAAGGTGCAGCCTGTCGATATGTTTCCGCATACCACGCACATTGAATGCGTCGGGTTGTTAATCAAATAAATAGCCCCATCTCCTATTTCGGGCCATTATATATTTTGCGGCAACTTCCTCGAATTTTCAAAAGATCACTACGGATAATTTCCCGGTGAACTTTCAAGACTAGCGGTTCTCGGCTACTTAATCATTTTTAGGGGAAATCACGTTCACCGGTAACCGCTTAGCCTTTGCTATAAACAAATATAGTCTCACCATTTCCATTATATGGCAGATTGCAGCTTATTAAATTTATCCTGCAGCTTTTCTTTTGTTTTCTCAAGCTCTTTAATATTTTCTTCTACCATCTTATTTCCTTTTTTCCCGGCCTCCTGGCGAAGCTCAACAATTTTGTCGCTGAATTTATTAATATTTTCTCTTATTTTTTCCTGATATTCTCGAAGCTGTTCCCTTGCTTCTTTCACCATGTCCATCTCAGGGTGTTGTTGTTTTCTATAAAATACCCATGCACCTACAGAGCTTGCTATTAAAGCTATACCGGCTAGAAATTTCTTCATATCCATCCCCTCCTCTTTAGTCTATTAACTTAGCCCTATCTTAATTCTAAGCGCATGTTTGTCAATTGCTTTTTCTATGGCTTAACCATCGATCGTTAGTCGTTTTTTTATGATTACCCAAATCTGTATTCATAGTTGATACCCCATCAAAAAGAATAATATTGAAAAAGAACAGCAGTAAGGGGCTGTCCCTTTTGGGACAGCCCCCTACGAAAATCCTTACCATAACTAATTAAAGAGCATAAGATAAATTAATACTGCCAACACCATTCCTGAAATCGTCGTTTGCTTTCTCATCCAGGTTCTGAAGTCCCATGTCATAACGGGCATCCAATCCCACTTTGCCTAAGAAGGTATTAAACCCAGCTCCAACACCTACAACAACCCCCCAGTCAAATCTGTTAAATTTCTTCAAAGTATTTCTGTCCTCAATATCCTGCTTATCATTCACGCTGAATAAATGGGAAAAGTATGGGCCGGCAAAAACATTCGCTTCTACCCAATCCATCGGAAGATTATATTTAAACAATATTGGCAGTTCAAGATAATTCAGCAAAAGATTGACCTCGCCAAATTCATCTGGCAAAGTTGCTTTGCCGCCTTTTTTGGTGAATATAAGTTCAGGCTGGATAATAAAATTATCGTTAAGTCTCCATTCACTAAAAACGCCGGCATTGAATCCGCCGGTCATACGAGTTGATTTAGCATCGTCACCTATAAATGTGTTTCCATTAACACCTAATTTAAGACCCCACTTCATACCATCCTGGGCAAAAACCGAAGTAGAACTAAAGCTAAGCACTACAATCAAGCATAAGAGTGCAATTATCTTTTTCATAAAATACCCCCCTCTTTGTTAGAAAATAAATTTATTAGGATCTTCACTTTAAAATTTCTGCTTTCTGAATGCCTCCTAATAATCCACCTCCTTTCTTAAGGTCCAAATTTCTAGCAATATCTAAAGTTAGCAATTGCATGACAGCTAACTAAACTTCCAAACTTAAAAAACATATTTCCCTTGGCATTTTTTTCTTAATAAATATTTTGATTGGAATATGGTCAATAATTTGAGATGTTATTTTCTAGTTACGCTAGCAATAAAATAGAACATAAATACTGTTATTATTTATTTTGTAGTACTTATAAAACTCTTAAATATACTTGTCAATTAATAATAATCCCTATAAATATAACGTTCCAGCCAACTTCCAAAACAAGCCAGTCAATCAACCTACTTGGTATTTTAATTTTCTAAGATCACTCCAAAATAGGCTATACACATTTTGAAAATTAAGTATTATAATTTTCACTGTTTGGCGATTAATCCGCTTTGAAAACTGAAAGAACAAACAAAAAATGATACTCAAGATCAAAGATTTGACAAAAATATTAAATGTCTCGGAAAAAACCATCTATCACTGGATCTCAGAAAATAAAGTTCCCACAAAAAAAATCAACAATCAACACAGGTTCAATAAAGAAGAGATAACTGACTGGCTACTACAACAGAGAAAGTCGCCCGTCCAAAAAACCGGCTGGCTTGCATTATCAAGTCCAGCAATTTCTCTCTCCCAGCTAATACAATTCAAGAACCTAGTCTACGATATCGAAGGAAATGACCTGCCTGCAATCATCAAAAACGCTGCAGAAACCATCTCCCGACGAAGTGAAACGCAGAAACAGGCATCAACATTTACACTTGCATCGAACAGCTACAAAATGCCCATTATCAAAGAATCAGGAATTGCAATTCAACACCCCAGAAACCCAATAATTACCGATATACATAACGAACAACTTTATATTGCGTTTTGCAAACCGGAACTCTCCAATGAAAGTTCTGTCCATACAGTACTATTCTTAGCCTGCGCTAACTATCAACGGCACCTTAGTATCCTATGTAAACTATCCGCATTATGTGAACACAGGGAGTTTGTAGAAATGCTCAAAAATTCAGGTTCGTATATCGATATTATTCACTATATCAAAAACAAAGAATCCGACTGGGAAAAGATTGGGGAGAAATGATTATTTTTTTTCTTGGAATTAGTTTTATATTAGCCGGAGGATTCGGGGCCCTGCTTATTAATGAAAAAGAAAAAGCTCGTTGCCTCGCAATCTTCTCCGGCATCGGTACATTCTTTATACTTGTGCCGGCAATAAAAGTTTTGGTAAGTGGAATTACGATTACCAGCACGATCAAATTTACCTATCCCATCGGCAACGTCTCGCTCATTATAGATCCTTTATCTGCATTTTTCCTTAGCCTTATCTCAATTATGAGCTTTATTGGGATCATATACTCTATCGGCTACATCAAACCCTACCTCCATAAACGAATGGCAATCTCTTCTCATTATTTTTTCCTAAGTATTTTAGTAATTTCTATGCTCTTAGTATGTATTGTCCAGAATGCGCTAGCCTTTTTGGTAGTCTGGGAAATCATGGCAATCTCCTCATTTTTTCTCGTTATATTTGAAAGTGAGAAAAAAGAAGTTATCCACGCTGGAATTAACTATATTATTAATATGCATATCGGCCTCTTCATCCTTATGGTAGGTTTTTTGATTCTGTCGATCAACGCCGGTAATGTCGATTTCTCATCCTTCAAAGTTTTATTAAATACGAATACAAGTTTTACAAACACCATGTTTATAATCTTTTTTCTGGGCTTCGGAGTAAAAGCCGGATTTTTCCCGGTCCATACCTGGCTCCCTCGCGCACATCCCGCAGCGCCAAGCCATATTTCAGGCATGATGTCAGGAATAATGATAAAAACCGGAATATACGGCATTTTAAGAATACTGACACTAATCAACAAACCAAGCCTGACACTTTCATATTTCGTTTTGATGATTTCGATCATTTCAGCTGTGTATGGCATAATTTATGCTATCCGCCAAAATGATATTAAGAAAATGTTAGCATATTGCAGTATTGAGAATATCGGGATTATCGGTATCGGTATCGGCATTGGAATGCTCGGTCTGAGCTATAACAACAACATCGTTGCAATAATGGGATTTTCCGGAAGCATATTGCACATTCTAAACCACTCCATTTTTAAAGGACTGCTTTTTTACGGGGCCGGATTCATCTACCAGAAAACGCACACAAAAAATATGGAACACCTTGGCGGACTGGCGAAAAAAATGCCTGCCGTCTCTCTCCTTTTTTTGATCGGATCGATTGCTATCAGCGGCTTGCCCCCATTTAATGGGTTTATCAGCGAGTTCATTATTTATAATGGCATGTTCCAGAGTTTCCTGGTCCGCAATCCTTTTATACTGGTTACTGTCATTATATCCGTTGCATCTCTCGCATTAGTTGGCGCTATGGCACTGCTTTGTTTCACTAAAGCTTTTAGTGCGATCTTCTTAGGGAATGCAAAGAATACCTATACAGAAAGCATAAACGACATGTCACCGGCAATGCTTGTATCAATGGTTGTTCTGGCTATTTTCACCTTGCTCATAGGGCTATTTCCCCAGTATGTCTTTAAGCTCCTTATTAATCCTGTAAGCGTATTAGTTCCCTCATATCATTTTTCTGTAGAATCGCTCAACTTTGTCTCAACATTAAGCACGCTATCCTGGTGCATTATGGCGTTCATTATTATTGCAGGGCTCATATATCTGATTCGATACCTTCTGCTCAAACAGAGATCGGTTTACCAGTACAAAACATGGGATTGTGGATACCAGGCTGGGAATAACCGGATGCAATACACGTCTTCATCATACGCAGACCCATTTCTCTCACTTACCAAACCACTTGTCCATAATGAGGTAGAACTCACGCGAATAGAAGGTTTCTTCCCTCAAGAAGCTTCGATGAAAACCCACAATCATGATGTTGTCGAAATATACTTACTCAAACCAGCCTTTAAGGGAATAAAATCTTTGCTGAACTTGTTTTCCTGGGTACAAAGCGGCGATACCCAGTTGTATATTTTTTATGGACTGACCTCATTAGTAGCAACCCTGTTATGGATAATGCTGGCGAATTAAGCTCAACTAGAAAGGAACGATCAATGCTTTTAGCAATACTCAACATACTATTTCTACTCATAGTTCCGTTTCTATTTATTGGTATTATTAACAGAACAAAAGCTTTTTGGGCTGGAAGACGCGGGGCGCCTGTCATACAACCAATCTATGACTTTATAAAACTAATCAACAAAGGTGAGGTCATAAGTACAACGTCCTCCTATATATTCAAGGTTTATCCGGTAATCACCTACGCATCCATTATATTCGCCGGACTTCTCATCCCAATTATAAGCCATAAATCAGTTCTGGATTTTAAACTAAACTTTATTTTGTTCGCATATATATTGGCCTTTGGAAAGTTTTTTGCGTTAATCGGAGCTATGGACACAGGCAGCAGCTTCGAAGGAATAGGCGCAAGTCGCGAAGTTACATTCTCAACTATTGCAGAACCGGCCTTTTTTATTGTTATCGCTTCTTTTGTTGCTCTGACAGGAAACTACTCATTCCAAGATATCTTCCTGTTCCTGCAAAAATCAAACACTTTCGTCTATCTGATAACCGTATTAAGTGCCGTCACTTTCTTCATTATTCTGCTTGTGGAAGGATCGAGAGTACCGGTCGATGATCCCAATACGCACTTAGAGCTTACGATGATCCACGAAGTTATGGTCCTCGATAATTCAGGGCCGGACCTGGCCTTTATTTGTCATGGTGCAGCTATAAAAATGACAATTTTTGCCATTCTTATAGCAAATCTTCTTTTGCCGGAAAGGATAGGTATTATTTATTCTTCGCTGCTATTGCTCGTGATCATATCCGCAATTTCGATCGTTATCGGAACTATAGAATCATTAGTGGCTAGATTACGCATGACCCACGTACCGCAGTTCATCTTCATTTCAATCTCAGTATCATTAATTATGCTCTCAGCTACCTTACTTTTTATCTATGGAGGAGCAAAATGAATAACTTTGTCATCGTACTTTTCGCAATAACGACACTTTACCTCTCATCAACGAGCAGGATCGATGCCTATATTAAAACACTGGCCATACAAGGGTTCTTACTTTTTCTGCTTGTTTTCTTTGATTCAGGACACATTACCGGACCTAATCTCATATTTCTTTATATAGAAACACTAGGATTCAAATCGATAATTATCCCTTTATTTTTATTCTATATTCTACGCAGAAATGATATTGCCAGAGAACGGGACCCGCGTATCCCTCATTTTTTCCTGATGGCAATAACCAGTATAATACTGTTATTCGGGTTCTTCATTTCCTTCTGGTCACTGGAGTTTGCCCAGAATATTGATAAAGCGCTCTACTTCGGCATCTCAGTTTCAACAATAATTACCGGATTTCTCATCATTATGACCAGAAGAAAAATAATCACCCATGTTATTGCCTATATGGTTATAGAAAACGGAATATTTCTTTTATCGCTCTCTATTCTTAAAGAGATGTCTTTTATCGTCAATTTAGGTGTATTACTTGACATATTTGTTGCAATATTTCTCCTGGGCCTCTTCATTACAAGGATACACTCAACCTTCGAAAGAATTAACATAGATTCATTAACAAACTTAAAGGACTAAGCCATGATCGAATTATTGTTATTACTGCCAGTCGCACTAAGCATACTAATGTACGCTTTTAAGCATAAAAAATTCAATTCGGCAGTTTCAGTTTGCTACTCAATAATCTACCTGTTAATTACTTTCTCCTTCATTACAAAGCCGGCGCAATTCACCGTCTACTTTGCAGTTGATGCCCTCAATCTTCTGTTCCTGACTCTTTTGGCTATCCTCTATCTGGGGGTTTCTCTCTATTCGTTGAGTTACATCGACGCCTCAAAATTATCCCCCAAAGACCACACAATCTACTTCATATTCTTGCTGTTGTTTGTTACTTCGATGACCGGAGCACTACTCAGTACACATCTTGGCTTGCTATGGGTATTTATAGAAGCCACAACGCTAACAAGTTCATATTTAATATATTTCAACAAAAACAAATCTGCACTTGAAGCCGCCTGGAAATACATTTTCATATGCTCTATAGGTATCGCGATAAGTTATGTCGGGATCATTCTTATTTCGTTTGCAGCAGGCAACACGAACTCGCTGTTCTTCAGTGATCTCTACGCTAATGCATCACAATTCATTCCTTTTTGGTTGAAACTGGCTTTTGTTTTTACACTTATGGGCTTTGGAACAAAAATGGGACTGGCTCCAGTCCATGCATGGCTGCCTGACGCCCATTCAGAAGCACCCTCACCAGTATCAGCATTATTATCCGGAGCTCTGCTTAACACATCGTTCCTGGCAATTCTAAGGGTATTTAAAATAATGGAACTGGCGAACATGGCTAAAACTGCCCAAATCCTTCTTCTCATCATGGGAATGTTATCAATACTCATCAGTGCAGTATTTATTATGAAAGCTAAAAATTATAAGAGGATGCTCGCCTATTCTTCCATAGAAAACATGGGCATCATTGTGCTGGGGATCGGAAGCGGAGGGATTGGCTATTTCGCTGCACTATTACAACTCATTGCTCACTCATTTGCCAAAGCGGCGTTCTTCTTAACTTCAGGGAATATCCTGAAACGGTATAATTCTAAAAAAATCGAAAATATCAGTGCTATCATGAAAAAAGACACGATGACCGGATGGCTTTGGATCATCTGCTTCGGCGCAATTATCGGACTACCGCCTCTCCCGGCTTTCTTCAGTGAGTTCCTTATTCTAAGGTCCATGATTGAACACGGATATCTTGCAATTGTTATCGTTGTCCTGCTGCTTTTTATTTTCATTATTTATGGCATGGGAACTTCAATATTGAAAATGTTATACGCCAAAGGAAATGAGGAAATCTCGGACGCAAAGCTTGGGATACTGTATTATCTGCCCCAAATAGCATTCATCGTTATCCTTGTTATTCTGGGCACGTACATGCCGGAATTTGTTTATGAGATGATCAAAAATGCTGCTTCAGCTATCTGAGGAGAATGAGTTATGAATAATTGGTTTCAAACAAATAATTGTACGGGAATATCACTCAAAAGCATCCCGTTATTGACACTCACCGAGTTACGAAAAGAAATCGTTGATCAATGCACTGACAACAACAAACGATTAGTATCTTTTTTTGGGACAAAAAGAGAGAAGGGTATTATCCTCTACGTCATCCTTGCCCACGACGAAACCTCTACCCTGTACATAACCTCAGCTGATTACGATAAAAGCAAACAATGCACTTCGATTACAAAATCCGTTCCGTCCTTTCATATTTTTGAGCGTGAGTTATTTGAAGAATTCGGAATAACACCGGAAGAACATCCCTGGCTCAAGCCTGTCAGATATGCCGGCAATCGCTGCGACAAGGACCTGACAATAGAAAACTTTCCTTTTTTCACGATGACAGGCGACGAAGTTCACGAAGTTGCAGTTGGCCCGGTCCATGCCGGTATTATTGAACCAGGGCATTTCCGGTTCATGTGCCACGGAGAAAAAATATATCATCTGGAAATCCAGCTTGGCTATCAACATCGAGGAATAGAAGCCCTCATAATAAAAGAAAGTCCCTCTTCCATGGTACATTTGGCAGAATCAATTGCCGGAGACTCAGTCATCGCGCACGGATCAGCCTATGCCCATGCTCTCGAAACACTAAGCCGGACAACGATATCAAAACGAGCAATGATTATCAGGTCTATCGCACTTGAACTCGAAAGGATCGCAATGCATATCGGAGACCTGGGTGCGATTGCTAATGACGTCGCCTATTTGATAGGCAGCGCTTTTTATGGTGCCAGGAGAACGTTGGTCATTAATACTACGCAAGCTATCTGCGGAAACAGGCTTGGACGAGGACTTGTCCGGACCGGAGGTGTTACGAGTGATATTGACGGCTTTTTAGCCAGCCAAATCAGAAGCACCTTGGCAACAATCTACGAAGACATCACCTTCATGAGCGAAAAAATGTTCGCAGCGCCCTCAGTACTCTCAAGATTGGAACAAACAGGAATCGTCCTTCCGAAACAAGCAAAAAAAATCGGGCTGACAGGAATGGCGGCGAGAGCCAGTGGTATCGCTATAGATACAAGAACAGATCATCCGTCCGGTGCCTACAGAAACCATCCGGTTAACAAAATGGTCCTAACCGGCGGAGATGTTTTTGCCAGGACCTATATACGGTATCTAGAAGTTCTTAAATCAATTGAACTTATAAACGAACTTCTTGATTCCATGCAAGATGAAAGTGTATTCAAAGTACCTGGTCAGCAGCTCGAACCTGAGAGTATGGTGATATCCATGACCGAAGGCTGGCGGGGTGAAGTTACTCATATTGCCTTAACAGATACAAAGGGTGACATCATCAGATACAAAATAAAAGATCCTTCATTTAATAATTGGATCGGACTGGCATTATCAGTAAGAAATAATGGGATATCAGATTTCCCGTTATGCAATAAAAGCTTTAACCTGTCATATTGTGGCAATGATTTGTAAACAACAAGAGGTGAACAAATGATAGATTCGTTGCTGATCAGATTACATCAAGGAAACCAGGCTATCCCGGACCTTAAAACCGCAAAAATCCATGAAAAATATAGAGGATTCCCTGTCATTAATGACGAATCTTGTAACGAATGTACGAAATGCATGGATATCTGTCCGACAAAAGCAATCACGGACTCACCGTACTCAATTGACCTCGGGAAATGTAATTTTTGCGGTGACTGCGCCAGAGAATGCCAATCAAAAAAAATATCGTTCACCAACTTTTTTAAAACTGCAACAACATCAAGAAACTATCTCACAATCAAAGAATCCAGTACTGTAAAAGATTATTACAAAAATGCCGTCTCTGTAAACGAAAAAATAAAAAAGCTGTTTGGACGATCATTAAAGCTTCGACAGGTTTCCGCTGCCGGATGTAACGGCTGTGAGATGGAGTTGAATGCCTGCAGCAATGTCAATTTCGATATGGGCAGGTTCGGAATAGAGTTCGTGGCCTCGCCTCGCCATGCAGACGGCATCGTCATAACCGGCCCGATCAGCGAGAACATGGTAAAAGCACTGGAAGATACTTTTATGTCCACTCCTGATCCCAAAATAGTCATCCTCGTTGGCTCCTGTGCCATCAGCGGAGGAATATTTGCAGACTCTCCGGCTGTTAACAGAAAGTTCCTGGAGCAACATCCAGTCGATCTCTATGTCCCAGGCTGCCCGCCACACCCGCTCACCTTCATCAATGGCATAGTGGATTTCTTAGGACGTTGAAGTAGCTTAAAAATAAGAATCCGAATGGAAATATTAACTATTGACCATTAAGTCAGCTTGTATATAATACAGGACAGCTAGCTGATGTCCACTTTGAGTACCCCGGGCGAAAGTCCGGAAGAAAGAAGCGGACATCTTTTTTTTTGCAAATTTCTACTAAAGTATGATCATTTCTACCATAAAAAACACCCCGGAACCAAAAAAGCTATGGCTGTTTAACCTCCCGCTAACTCATCGATTACGTGAACATTATCTATTTCATTGACACAATTTAATTCCTCGCCTATCATTGAATAAACATTCAATCAATAACAGGTGAGCTATGTCAAGGAACCAACAAATTAATGAAGAGAAAAAAGAAGAGCGGAAAAAAAAGATACTTTCCGGCGCCCTCAAGTTGTTTGCCAAAAGAGGTCTAGTAGCTACAAAAATATCAGATATCGCCCAGGAAACAGCTATGTCCCAAGGATTGATTTATCATTATTACAACTCTAAAGAAGATATATATACCGAACTTATAAAAACTGCCTTCAAAAAACTAATCGAGGCCTGCTACATACTGGAAAAAACCGAAGCTACTCCTAAAGGAAAGATCATCATGGCTATTGAAGGGCTATTAAAGGGGCTAACGGACAATGAGGATACGGCATTGTATCATCTGCTGATTGCTCAGGCCACCGTATCAGATGTCACTCCAAATGAGGCACGAACAATCATTAAAGAGCATAATACCGTTCCCTATGATGTCATGACACGCATATTTGAACAGGGACAAAAAGATGGGACAATATACCACCATAATGCCCGGGAACTCTCAATTCTGTTTTGGACAACCATTAATGGTCTGGCTATTTACAAATCCAGTCACGGAGCAAAATCTTTTACTCCTGACTTATCAATCATTACAAGTATGTTTTTTAAAAAGTGATGCGGTAATAGGTCAAGGACTTTTTTAAAAGTAGTTTTTTGAAAAATAAGCATAGCAAAGCCTATATCGTTAAAAATTAACGATTTTGAATATAAGACCTTAAACGGTCAGGGAAATTGACAACAAAATAGTTACTGAACACCAACCTTTCCACTGCTGTGTTGATAGAGCTTGTTGTTCTTAAGCAGAAAGAATAACAGCCTTACCAGCTTGC
>Ga0209000_1001668_pt1 | contig 13567 bp, 11 predicted proteins | sample RifGroD2_FD_183998 | JGI IMG/M metagenome (GOLD analysis project Ga0209000, IMG submission 183998) | Groundwater microbial communities from Rifle, Colorado, USA - Groundwater D2 (SPAdes) (version 2) | ecosystem: Environmental > Aquatic > Deep subsurface > Groundwater | place: Rifle, Colorado...
TCCACTAGATCACGTTCGACTTGCATGTTTTAGGCATGCCGCCAGCGTTCATCCTGAGCCAGGATCAAACTCTCAATTAAAGTGTTTGAACTTCTCTAGGTATTTCTTCTGGTTTGTTACGTGTGTTTATTTAATTACTATTAATGATTAGTTTCTAGTAATCGTTTTTAATTCGTTGCTACTTTATTCAATTATCATGGTGCTTACATTTTTTGTCACTGTTTACTTTTTATTCCTAAAAAGTAGTGGCGACAAAAGTTATTATACTACATCCCTCTACACTTTGTCAAGTACTTTTTCGACTTTTTATTTTTTTCTTTTTTTATGTCGAATTTGCTCTGTATCTTTCGATATCTTGACTTCCTTTTCAAGCGACTTACATATTATATCAGCTCTATACCCTTTTGTCAATAGGTATATTTTGGTTTTTTAAGTTGCCTTCACCATATATAATGTTTACTTCTATATTGGCTTCATTTAAAACAGCTTCCTCAACCGAGCGACTTTGTTATTATATCAGCTCTACACCCTTTTTGTCAATAGGTATATTTTGGTTTCTTAAGTTGCCTTCACCATATATAATGTTTACTTCTATATTGGCTTCATTTAAAACGGCTTCCTCAACCGAGCGACTTTGCTATTATATCAGCTCTACACCCTCTTTGTCAATAGGTACATTTTGGGAATATAAAAAGTGCCCCTTGTTACCCGGCACTTCCTTATACTAACTATATATCTGTATCATACTATATCTTATAATAATCTCAATTTCTTAAACACCTTTATAATAATATATCCTTTGGGAAATCCTTTAAGTTCTTCTTCTGTCAAAGTTTTAGTCAGCATGAGCATTACCGTGTATACACCAACTCCTGCAAGTATTGCTATAAGAGTACCTGCTTTGCTACTATGCGTTAAATCCCTAGAGAAATAGTATATCGTCATGGTGCTTATCGCCATCACTATCGAAGATATTAGCGGTTTTAATATTATTCCGTAATCTTTTATTTTATAGTTAGATTTCTTCTTTATATATAAGTAATTCAGAATAGCGTATGTAGCATATGCGCATATTGATGAAATAGCTGCTCCATTTACAAGTAATGATGTTCCTACTAATATATAGTTAAGAACTACTTTAACCAAAGCCCCCGCTACAAGATTAATTATTGGTCTATAGAAATGCCCCATTCCTTGTAAGACAGCAGTGAACAACTGTCCTATTATTATAAATATAAGTGCTATACTTAATATAGAGAGTAAAACTGACCCGTCTGCGTGATTTGGATAAAAAAGATCAAATATTGGGTACGCAAGCGCACATAATCCCATAGCCGCTGGTAGTCCTAATATCATTGAAAACCTTATTGCTGCATTTATCTTTTGATATAAATCTTCTTTATCACATCTTGCAACTGCTTCTGATACCGCGGGCAGTATACTGAGTGCCACTGCCATACTAAGCGTGAGTGGCACATTTATAAGGGTCTGTGCTTTTCCTGTCAATTGTCCAAACATAGCTGTGGCCATGGTATCATCTATTCCTACAGATTTTAGCCTACTTACTATAACCATTGAATCAATAAGTGCTATCACAGAACCTACCGCTGACCCTATTGTGACAGGAATTGCGATTAGAAACACTTTCTTTCCTATCTCTCTTATGCTTTCTTTTTTTGAAATTTCTTTTTGTGTTGCTATTTTTTCATTCATTTGTCGTTTATATTTTAAGTACATAATCCAAAGTACAAAAGACCCTGCCATTGCTCCAGCGGTAGCTCCAAATGTAGCTCCTCCCGCCGCAAGTCCTAGACTATAATCGCATAGAGCGTATGCAAATCCTATCCCTATTATTACTCTAACGAACGATTCTACTACTTGTGAAACACCTGTAGGTAACATGTTTTGCATTCCTTGGAAGTATCCTCTAAATGCTCCCATTATCGAAACAAAAAATGGTGCTGCAGCTAAACCCCAAAGCGAATATTTTACTTCAGGACTCCAGTTCCTAACTTGTATTATCCATTCTGCTCCAAAAAATAATAATGCAGATGTGAATAAACCTATTATTGATAATATAGCTAAGGATACTTTAAATATTCTGTTTGCTTCATAATAGTCTTCGTTTACCATCTTTTCTGATACTAATTTTGATATTGCCGATGGCAAACCTACATATGATATTGCTATAAGTAAAGTGTATATAGGATACGCAAGTTGATAATATCCGATTCCTACGTCTCCTATTTTCCATACGAGTGGTATTCTAAAAAATATGCTTAAAAATTTAGCAAACATTCCTGCAGCTGCAAGTATAAGAGCCCCCGTTATAAACTTCTTTGCTGTATTTGACATGAAATTTCTCCTTATATCTATTCGATCTATGATTCAATTCATATTATTTTTATGTATTAATTTGCTATTTCTAACACAATAACTGAGGCAAGCCCTAACAAACAACCGACCATCTGAAGAGCTGACAACTTTTCATGGAATACAAACCAGCTTACAATAATTAATGTTACTATGTTAAATGTTTCCATCAACACTGATGCAACTGCTATGTTTTTACCAATTTTAAATAACAACGCAAGTAGACACATAGACACTGTATATAAAAATATACCTAATACAAACCAATAGTTATTATTTGTATCTACCCAGCCTTTCATAACAATATCTCCAACTGTTAGTATTAATCCTCCAACTACTACTAGTATTAATGCCTCCATTATATGTCACCTCGTCATTAGTTTTTGTCCAGGAACCGTCAAACTTATATCTATTATCTCACCTAGTCTATCCATTCTTCCTTCTAGATAAAGCCACCCAATAAGAGCCTCAAACCCTGTAGCCGTCATATAGTCAATAGGGTCTGCATTTTTTGCCATAGTATTAACTTTTGCATTTTTGCCTCGTTTTGCTATCTTTCTTTCTTCTTCTGTTAGATAGACTTCTAGCTTTTTATATGTCTCCGCCTGTGCTGACGCCTTAACATATTTTATAGATAACTTCTGCAATTTATTCACTTGCATATTATTTTCTTTAACCAATTTCGTACGCACAAACATTTCATAAACTGCATCACCCAAATACGCAAGTGTAACAGGCGAGTATAAGTTTGCATTTATATGCTCATTATTAATTTTATTTAAAATTTCGTTCATCATAACAATTCCTTCTTTATATATATTTAATTTTTACATTTGCTAATTATACATGCAAAACCCAAAAAATTCAAGCTTTATTTTTTTACTTGAATTTTTTTGGTCTTGTTTTCTAGTAACAGTTTTGATTTACACTTCCGGTCCAAGGCTTGGTTCTATAGTTGCAGGTGATACATTCGGCAACAACTTAATTTCTTCATTATGTCTACTAACTCTATCAATCGCATTACTCACTCTGCTGATTTCCCCACCATAAGCAATTACCCGGTTAAAAGACTTCTCTGCTTCTTCATGATTTTCTTCTATACAATATAAATCTTCTATCCTGCTATTGGTACACATTAGTTCATCTATTTGTTCTATTACCTTTAGACCTGTTATTTCCTTTGGATAACTATAAAACATATCTTGGTTAGCTATCATATTACCTGTTAGTAACTCTAATGCTTTTTTTTCACAAAATAATACTTGGTTCCAATCTTTATTTTGCATATATATCAATGCTAGAAGCTTATATACTTTAGGCTCTTTTAAATCTGCTTGTTTAACTAGTACTTCAGCTTCTTCATAATTTCCAAACATATATGAACTGATACCTGCTTTATAGTATTCATCTGGTCCGTCTAAATTGGCTCCTGAAAAATTATGATGACCCTTATCATCTTCTTTATAAGATTCTATCTTATCTATATTACAGTCTAGTTTTAAATAGCTTGTTTCTATTGATAAATTTATATCTAATATCTTTAATGAGTATTCATAGTAACTCTTTTCTGTTTTAGGTATTTCTTTTCTTTGCTTTTTAAGCAAATCACGTACTAACCCAAAATACATGACAGCCTTTATATAGTCTCCTTCTTGGTATGACTTGTTAGCTTCTTTAATAAATTTGTCAGTTTTAATATTGCCTATCCTTCCTACTAGCCTTATCATATTATTTCCTCTCCTTTTGTATTGTGTATTTTTGATTATATCCCATAATTTTACATCTGTCAACTATTTCCACTAAAAAAGTAGCAGATTTTTACACTGCCACTCTCCTTGCACCTTCTAAAATAAACACAACTGACTTGTCTCCGGCAGTCCCTTTAGTATCCCATTATTCTTCAATATCTCAACCACCGTCTTATTCGCCTTAGTTCTCCCCACAAAGTTTTCTATTGATGTAAATTCTCCATCGCTTCTTGCTTTTTCTATGTTTATAGCCACTGCATCACCTAGCCCTTGTATTGCTAAAAATGATGGCATTATTCCTTCTTCAAGCTTTTGGAATTCCTTTGCTTTTGCTGTGTATAGGTCTATGGGTGCAAATTTGAATCCCCTTGCATACATTTCTTGCACTATTTTCATATCTTTTAGTGTGTCTTTTTCTTTTTTTGTTGCGTTATTTCCTTTTGCTATGTATTCTTTTATATGCCTATCTAGCTTTTCTCTGCCCATACACATTAGTTCATAGTCGAAATCAGAGGCTCTTATGCTGAAATATGCTGTGTAATATGCTTCCGGATAGTATACTTTAAAGTAGGCTACTCTAAATGCCATAGTAACATATGCAACCGCATGTGCTTTCGGGAACATGTATTTTATAGTTTTGCATGACCACGCATACCAGTCTGGTAGGTCTATCTTCTTCATTTCGTCTTCCCATTCTGGCTTTAGTCCTTTTCCTTTTCTTACAGCTTCCATAATTATAAATGATAGTTTTTTATCTAGTCCCCTATTGATAAGGAATGTCATGATATCATCACGTGTCGATATAACATCTGATATTTTACCTTTACCCTCTTGTATTACTTTTTGTGCATTGCCAAGCCATACATCCGTACCATGCGTAAGTCCTGAAACTCTTACTAGGTCCGAAAATGATTTAGGTCTTGTTTCAAGTAGTACTTGTATCAAGAAATCCGTACCAAATTCAGGTACTCCTAAAGTACCGAGTTTACAACCATCTATGTCCTCTGGCATTATATCGAGTGCTAGTGTATTCTCCCAAAGCGACAGTACTTTCTTATCATCCAGAGGGATTTTTAAAGCATCCACGCCTGTTAAATCTTCGAGCCTTCTAATCATAGTAGGATCGTCATGTCCTAATATATCAAGTTTTAGGAGGTTTTTATCAATTGAGTGGTAGTCATAATGTGTAGTCTCTAGGGACGCAGTTTCATCATTTGCCGGCCATTGTATTGGTGAGAAATCGTATATTTCTCTGTTGCTTGGTAGCACTACAATCCCGCCCGGGTGCTGACCTGTAGTCCTTTTTATCCCAACACAGCCTTTTACAATCCTATTCATCTCTGCTTTCCGGAGAGTTATCCCTTTTTCTTCATAATACTTAAATATATATCCATACGCTGTTTTATCCGCTAAGGTTCCGATTGTACCTGCTCTGTATGCATGTCCTTTCCCAAACATTTGCTCTGTTTGTTCGTGTGCTTTTGCTTGATAATCCCCTGAGAAGTTAAGATCTATATCTGGTTCTTTATCCCCGTCAAAACCCATAAATACTTCAAACGGTATGTCATGTCCTTCTTTTATAAGCTCAGCTCCGCATTTTGGGCATTTTTTATCTGGCATGTCGCATCCTGAATTACCTGCATACTTTTTTACGTCGTCTGAATCAAAATCAGAATATTTACAGCTTGGGCATATATAATGTGCAGACAATGGATTTACCTCTGTTATTCCCCCCATTGTTGCTGCAAACGAAGATCCTACCGAACCACGTGATCCTACCAAATAGCCGTCAGACATGGACTTTTGCACTAGCTTTTGTGCTATTATATATAGTACCGCATATCCGTTTCCGATAATAGAGCCTAACTCTCTTTCTAATCTGTTTTTCACTATTTCAGGTAAATCTTCTCCGTATATCCCTATAGCCTTGTCATAGCACATTTTTCTTAGTTCTTCATCTGCACCTTCTATTATAGGCGTAGCTTTATCTTTTTCGTCAATTGGCACCGCTTTTTCTACCATATCCGCTATTTTATTTGTATTCGTAACTACTACTTCATATGCTTTTTCTTGTCCTAAGTACTCAAACTCATCTAACATCTCATTCGTTGTTCTAAAATATAAAGGTGCCTGATTATCAGCATCAGCAAACCCCTTTCCCTTCATTATAATTCTTCTATATATTTCATCCTCCGGATTTAAGAAATGTGCGTCACAAGTTGCTACAACTGGTTTTTTATATTTTTCCCCGAGTTCTATTATCTTTTTATTTAGTTTTTGTAAATCATCGTTGTTATTTATATTCGGATACTTGTCACTATCAATCATGAATTTATTATTTCCAATTGGCTGTATTTCCAGATAGTCGTAAAATTCAACTAATCTTTTTACCTCTTGCCCGCTCGCATCCATAACTACCGCTTTGAAAACTTCTCCTGCCTCACACGCACTTCCTAATATAAGATTTTCCCTATAGTTTAAAATTTCACTTTTTGGTATCCGTGGACGCTTTTTATAATATTTTACATGCGAAATAGATACCAATTTGTTTATCCCTACTATCCCTTGCCTGTTTTTCGCAAGTATTATTGCATGTGATGTTGGTAATGCCTTTGGATCCATATCCCCAGTCAAGCCATTTATATCGTCAAGCTTATTTATCTTTTTATCTTTCAATATTTCTGCAAACTTGATGAATATTTCCGCAGTTGCATTTGCATCATCCACTGCCCTATGATGGTTTTCGAGTTTAACGCCTAAATACTCTACTATAGTATTTAATTTGTGATTTTTCAAATTAGGGAACATCGCCCTTGCAAGTGAAACTGTGTCTAACACCGTATTCTCTACCTTAATCTTTTGTTTTGATGCATTAAATTTTATAAATCCCATATCAAAGCCTGCATTATGTGCTACTAGTACACAGTCCCCTACAAAATCTAAAAACTCTGGTAATATACTCTCTATCTTTGGATAATCCGATACCATTTCATCCGTTATACTTGTGAGCTTTGTTATAAACTCCGGTATATGTATTTCCGGATTTACGAACGTACTATATTTATCTATAATTTTTCCCTCTTTAACCTTTACTGCCCCAATTTCTGTTATTTTGTCTTTTTGCGCACTGAGACCTGTTGTTTCTATATCAAATACAACAAAAGTACTATCCAAATTTTCCGACTTTCTTGAGTTTTGGACAATCTTCTTTAAATCATCCACTATGTATGCTTCTATACCGTATATAACCTTTATGTCTTTACCTTCTGCTGTATGCATAGCATCTGGATACCCCTGTGTTACACCGTGATCGGTTATTGCAACTGCTTTGTGTCCCCACGCCAGGGCTCTTTTTACTATACTTTTTGATGAGGCAATTGCATCCATTTCACTCATTTGGGTATGCATATGTAGTTCTACCCTTTTTACTTCTGCTGCATCTACTTTCTTCTTGGGTGCGTCTGCTTTAACTATATGTTTAGCCATAAGTACCATTTCTCTTGCAAATGTATCAAACTGGTGTATTCCTTTTACCTTTATCCATGCACCCTCTACTATTTTATCTTTCAATTCTTCGTATTGCTTTTTCTTAATAAATATTTTGGCTGTAATAGAGTTTGTCTTATCGGTAATATCAAAAGAAACTAACACCAAATCTTCCTTTATTTCACGAGTTTCAACCTGTATTATCTCACCCTTTACGCATATGTCTAGCATTTCGCTCGTAATATCACTCATATTCATATATTCTTCTTTTATTTCTTTACCGAGTATTATATTACTTTCTTCTTTATTTACAGCTTCCTTACCCTCTTGTGTTTTCTCTATTTTAGATTCTTTTATCACTTTAGTAGTTGCCTGTTGTAATATTTTATCCTTTTCTTTTTCTATTTGAGTGTGATAATCATTTTTTTCTTTTTCTGACAATTCAAGTACATCAAATGTCACGTTTGTGTTTACTCCCCAACTCTTATTTATAGTGTTCGTTATTTTATCTTCTAGCTTATGTTTTTTAAGGTACTCTATCGAGTTTTTATGAACTCTTATAACTAACTTGTCATCCTTTACATCACATTTTGAGTCTATAAGAATTGTCCTACAAAGCGGACTTTGTTTTTCAATTCCGTGTAGAATGTTTTCCCAATATAGGCATACAAGCTTATTTAAATCATTCTCCTTCATTGTATACTTAACGTTAATTTTTACTTTATCTATTCCTTCTATACCATTTGACACTTGCTTTTCTATATCATCAATAACCTTTGTGTGTACTATATTATTAATGCACAAACCAACCTCTAATCTCTTTTCTTTATTATACATTTGAACATTTTCAACAAAGGCATTATCAAATATGCCTTTGTGTTCACTATCTATGTTAACAAAATTAAACATTTCAAAAAAGTTTGTCACCTTTTGCATTCAGTCAGCTCCGTTCGATGATTATAAATTATCAATTCATTATACCATTAAAAAAACATAAAAAAAAGACTTGACAAGCAAGTTTTTTGTAAAATTTTGCATATCAAGTCTATATAAACCTATCTAAATTATTTATTCTTCTTTACCTTCAAGCTGTTTATTTAGTTCATCCACCAATATATCCGCATCTAAACCATGTCCATCACAAGCTTGCTCCAATGTTTCCATAGTGTGCATTGGACAACCTAGACAATGCATACCATAACCCATTAATACCTCAGATAAATTTTCATCTGTGTTTAATACCTCTTTTATTGTCATTTCTTTTGTTATTTTAATCATGTAAAATTCCACCTTTCGTATTTTAGTTTTATAATTCCCTTGTTTCTGGGATGTTATTCAATGTAGCTTTCTTTCGTCTCCATTCCAATCTGACACTCTTGTATGTTCCCCTACTTTTTTGATTGGCCTGTTCATTATCTTCTCGAATTTGCTCCAAAAAGCTTCTGTCAAGTCTATATCCATGGTTATACAGTTACCCAAAAGTAATATTAGCAAATCAGCATGTTCTTCAGCAATATCACCCTTGTTTTTGGTTATACACTGACATACCTCGCCTAGTTCTTCCATCATCAAATTCATTCTATACTGCATAGTCTTGATACTCTTTGTTCTCACATCAAAACCATGCTTCTGGTGAAACTGCTCCACCGCATTCAGCATTTCCTGTAAACTCTCTTTTCTCATATGTACCCCCCTTTACATTTGTTTTTCCGTGGGGACAGTTCCTAAAAAGAAGGAACCGACCCCTTCAAACCAAATATTAATGGTTAAACCTCTGATAATATTTCCGTTAACTTGGGTATTATCTGTTTCTTTCTTGATAACACATCTGGTAGAAATACTGAATCCTGTCCAGTCGGTGTATCAAACCCCTTTGCTATATCTATCGAGTATTTCCCTACGAACAACAATTCCGAGCCACTAAGCACTATGTCTGTAAGCATTAGTACTATAGAATCTGCATTTTCCTCTTTTATAATTTTTCCAAGAACTTCTTGTATCTCTTTCTTGTTTTCAAGTAGTTTCGTTACCCCAGCTGTTGTTACTTGTGATACAAGTACTTTCTTTCGTCCAAATTCAAATAACTTAATATCAGTTTTTACTACATCTATTAGGTTTTCACCTTCGATAGACGCACCTGCTATTATCATGTCTTTACCGTAGACGTCTATACTCACACCTGCTATTTTTTCTAATTCTTTCGCTATAATCTTATCTTCTTCTGTACATGTTGGTGATTTGAATATAACAGTATCAGAAAGTATTGCACTGAGCATAAGCCCTGCCATTTCCCTAGTTGGTACAACATTTTTTTCTTTGTATAATTTAGCAATTATTGTAGATGTAGAACCTACAGGCTCTGCCCTGTAATACAATGGATTTGCTGTACTAAATACTACTCTATGATGATCAACAACTTCTATTATATTTGCATTGTCTATGCCGTCAATAGTTTGGGTTCTTTCATTATGATCTACCAATATAACATCTGGGTTTTCATTAACTGACTGGGATCCCATTATTTCATTCATAAACTCTGGTTCAGTTACTTTGAAATAATCTAATATAAACCTTGTTTCTTTATTAATTTTCCCTAACCTTATGGCTTTAGCGCTTATACCTGATATTTTCTTTAACTCCGCATATGCTAAAGCTGCACATATCGAGTCTGTATCTGGACTTTTGTGTCCCATTATTAATATTTGCTTTGACATTTTTAAGTTCCTCCTTTGTATTTTACGTCCGCTATTCATAGCTTACATACTCAAGTGTGAGTCCTTCTGGTGGGGCTGTTGGTCCTGCCTTTTTTCTTTCTTTACTCTCTATTATATTTCTTATTTCATTTTTGTCAATCTTTTTTTCCCCAACTTTTACTAAAGTTCCTACTATTATTCTTACCATATTATGCAAAAAGCCGTCACCTTTCACATATATGCTTATTATATTATTTTTTTCTGATTCAATGTTTATCTCAAATATAGTTCTTACTGTTGTTTGTGTTACCGTTTTTGATGAGCAGAAAGCTCTAAAATCATGTGTTCCTAAAAAATGCTTAGCAGCTTGTTTCATAACTTCCACATCAAGCTCATTATGATAAAAATATGTGTAATTATTCAGTTTAGGCTGTCTTGTTTTCGAATTTAATATACAGTATTTATATGCTTTATACTTTGTATCTTTTATAGGATGAAACTCCATCGGTACAAGCTTTGCTTCTCTTACAACTATATCATGTGGCAATGTTTTATTAAAAACAAGCGGAATGTTTTCTATTGTTATAGATGTTTCCACGATTATAGACACTACCTGATAGTCTGCATGCACACCCGAATCTGTTCTGCTTGAGCCCACGACTCTTACTTTCGCTTTAAATATCTTTTGGCATGACTTTTCTATAAGTTCTTGAACTGTTATTCCGTTCTTTTGTTTTTGCCATCCGCAATAATTAGTTCCATCATATGCTATTATCAACATTATATTTTGTAGCATATATTTCACACCCTTTTATGCAAAAAAATCATTGGTTCATTCTGGTATCATTTAAATTTATGATTAAACCTTTTCACAATTACTTTTATTTCATAATTCTTTTTTAAAAGCACAAGCCCTTACATTCGCATATTGCTACTAGCAAGGACTTGCTGTTTATGTTTTCACCAATATATTTCAAAAGGTAGGAATAAGGTTCCTTTGGTGCGATGTACTCGGTATTATCCGTGAACAATAACCTCTCACTTGTTTATTGCACCAGAGCCCAAGCAACACGGGCCGGAAAGATTTGTTACTGTTAGCATTGCCATTGTTGTTGTTACCCGCGAACACAGTTTTCTTTATAACCTTCATGTATATTTTTTTTCATATCTTGTATGATTCCCTGTTTCTCCGGTTTTGGGTATTTTACAAACAAGTTGTATGCATACTACTGCAAGTCTGCTTGCTTTTGGTAAAGTACAAAGGAATCAATTTTATTTTTTGCCAACTGTTTGCACACCTCCATCGTCCCTTATATTTTTACGCCGCTTATGTGATTGCCCTTCTCAAATCTATACGTCGCGAGTTAGCAGTTGCTCGCAAGGAGAAAATTCGTTCTACAGCTTTGAAACTACCAAAGCTTAGACTCACTTTTACTCAAGCCCAAGCAAGACGGGGCGGAAAGACCCGCTACTGTCAGCACTGCCATTGCCGTAGTTACCCGCGAACGCCCCCGCAGAAGTACCATGAACGTAGAAACCACCGCGAATGAAGAACGGATTCGTGCTATATGGAAAATATTGGTAATCTTCATATCCTTGGAATGTACTCGTTCCTGTGTAAGAACTCATTACTTCATGTAATGCCATTCCATCTGTTTGTAATAACGTTGTTCCTGTATATATATAGTTTTCTGATTGCCCCATATCTGTGTTTACTGGTGATAGTGTTAATGCATCCTTGTACTTTGTTGCTGCTGTTACTAGACTGTTTCCATATGTTGTTAGTGACCCATTTCCATTTGCTACGTAGCTTGCTACATATTCCCACGCTCCACCATTTAGGTCATATATTCCATATGCGTTTCCTGTTGTACTCATTTCCTTGTTGGTTGCGTTTGTATATACTGTTGCTACTGTACTACTTCCACCTGTATAATAACTACTGTTATCGTTGATTCCTATTTCATCTCTATCTCTTATTGCTTCTGCAAGATATGCTACTGCTCCCCATTCGCTATTCTTCATCATGTGTGTGTCCACTACTGCTGTATCACTGTTTATTCCATATGTCGCACTATTTGTTATTTGCATTGCTCTACATGCTGTATATATTGCATCTACAGTTATAGTTCTCCAGCTTGCTATTCCTGGTTTTACTTGTACTATACCACCATTACTACTTGCCTCAAACTTTGCTACCCATATTCCTGTTAACTGTGTTGTAGAGTCCCAAGTAAACGCTGGGTGTGCTTTAAATCCATCTGTTGTATCGTCTGTTGTTCCATTACTATATTTTATTTCTATTTTTCCACTTGCTGCTTCTGTTATTTTGTATGTATATCTTGGTATCCATACAAATAGGCTTCCGTCAAGTAGCTTTGCATTTGCCCATTTTTCATTTGCTACCCTATCTGCTGCATCCTGATCTAGGTCTGCTCTATAGCTATACCATGATTTATCTGTTTTTTCCTGTTCTGTCGCTGGTATAAAGTCTGTGCCATTAAAATTTTGTTCTGTCATTCCTGCTACTAGGTTCGGTGGATTGCATATAAATGTTTCCCCGCTTTCTTCCTCACCAGAGTCTCCACCTACTGCTGTTCCTGTCACTGGTACTATGTCTGGTGATACTGTTACTGTCCCATTTGCATTCATTATTACTGTGTACACTCCCGATCCTGTCCCTGATCCTATCGGATTTGTTGGTGTTTCTTTTATGAATCCCGCTGTCACCATTGGTTGTAGTATATCTGCCCCTGTCGCTGGCATCGTATCGAGTGATAATAAATATGCCTGCGCTTGTTTCTGTAGCGTCCTTACATTCTCGTTATGTGCTATTTCTCTTGTTGTTCCACCTTTGTTTATAAATATCGGTATTGCTATTGTTGCTAGTGCCGCTAGTATTACTAAAACTGCTAGTAGTTCAAGTAGAGTGAACCCTCGCGGGTTCACCCCCTCACAGAACCGTACGTGCGGGTTTCCCGCATACGGCTCTTCAGATTGTAGTTCGGTTACGTCATGTTCAACGCCATCTCTACTATGTCTATTTTTATTTTCGGTTCCGCTATTGGATTTTCCTTGATTATCTTTTCGAAGTTCTTCCATGTTATTATCCCCTTTTGGCTTCGCCTTGATAGTATAGTCTTTAGTATTCTTCTCGCTAATTGATAGAACACTCTTATTGTTTCATAGTTGTCTGTGATTCCATAGTAGTTGTAGTGTCCTATCAGTTTTATGTTTAGCCTTTTTATTATATTTTCCACTGGTCTA
>Ga0209000_1001670_pt1 | contig 13532 bp, 11 predicted proteins | sample RifGroD2_FD_183998 | JGI IMG/M metagenome (GOLD analysis project Ga0209000, IMG submission 183998) | Groundwater microbial communities from Rifle, Colorado, USA - Groundwater D2 (SPAdes) (version 2) | ecosystem: Environmental > Aquatic > Deep subsurface > Groundwater | place: Rifle, Colorado...
TTGGTTTCCAAGATTTAATTACAATACTTCCTGCTGTTGGTTGACCAGTTTGATTCCCCACTGTACATGTGCTATACATATGTGTCATTGATGGATCTCCAACTAGAGAAACAACAGCATCAACAACAGTTGTCAAACCTGTTACAATAGTATCAGAAGCAGAACCAATAGTAGCAACTCCTCGTGCAATTTTATAACCTGACGCAACTCCTTGTGTCAATAAATTAATTTTAGCAGTTGTAACTGTAAGTCCATCAAGTACATTTAATTCTGATTCAGAAACTACTTTATAATCAAAATCACTCATTATTTTCCTCCTTAACTTATATTAAATTTATTTCTTATATTTAATTCCCAGACTTATAAAACTTTGAATACAAATAACCGTCATAAAGATAATCATTTACTTTCAATTTTAATTCTTTGTCATAAACAGTTTTAATTTTATTCATAGTTCCTAATTGATCAGCAGGACTAAATGTTTTAAAATCCTTATCTGTTAATCTAAGTTTTAACAATTCACCATTATTAATTTTCTCATCTAGCCAAACTTTACGCATGTAATCAGCTAAAATCCACATCTCTTCTTCAGTTAATGTGTTTGTAAATGTTTCAGTAGTATCATCTCTTGTTAAAACTTGTTTGCATTTCTTAAATAATGTTACAGCTTTAGAGAGAGTTAATTTATTTTCTACTTTCATTTGAACTTCTGTAAGAGATGTTAGATCAAAATCATTAATTTCATGCATAAATTTAGGGAAGATTAAATCGTATGATGTGGACATTTTATTTATCACACACCTTTACTTAGTATTTTTCTTTTGATTTTCTTTATTTGCTTTCTCATCTTCTTTAACTAATGTTACTTTAATATTTGTTTCTTCTTCAATTACATCAATTACAGATCCTTTTAAATCACTATAATTTGCAAGAGCTAATTCAGCTAATAATTCTTTATTTCCTTCTGGTAATTTTTGCATTTCCTCTTTTAATTCTTCCGAACTTAAAGAGAGCATTTTCTTTAGCTCTGAAGATAATTTTATATCTTCATATTTTACATTTTGAAGTTGTAATGCTTCAAACACATTTTTATCTGCCACATAAACATCGCCAGTTTGAATTAAATCACTTGTGTATGCCATATTTTCCAATTCTAAATATGACAAGGAAGCAGGTGTACCAATTCTTAATAAATTTATAGGTCTGCTATTTAACTGAATCCAATAAATTTTACTATGTGTATTACTAATAATTTTAACTTTTGTATCTGGATCGATTGATTTATAATCAATTGTTTTTGCCATTTTAACCATTCCTTTTTTATTTCAAAATTAAATATTAAAATAAGAGAGAAAAATCAAATTTAACTCTCTTATTTTAATATTGTTTATTAAAGCGAACTATTTTTATACATACTATAGTAATTAGAATAAATTATTGTAACTCCAAATTTTTTATAAGATTTGAATTCTAAACTATTATCTGAGTTTTCGGTTTCCTTTACAATAGTCTCTCCTTCAAAAGCAATTTTGACGATTTTTGCCTCATTTGTCGCTACTACTATTGCATATTGATCACTCAATACCTTACTAGAATTAGTATCATCAGCAAAGGCATTAGGTAGTACAACAACACTTGCACCTCTAAATTTACCAATTCTTCCAAATTCCCTACGTTCAGTTTTGTCCATATCTGTTATAAAACCAGGAGTTTCTTCGATTGTTCCTGCAAATGTAGGAGTACAGAAAATTACAACGTTATCACCATAAGATTGAACATTAGCAATAAGACTACCCATTTGACTAGGAACAAATGCATTTGCAATAACTTTCATATTGCTGGAAAGACCAGTAAAAGAAGCAATTAAAGTAGTCTGAATTTGAATATTTATTTTTTCCATAATACCATCTACTATAGCATTAATTAAATCTGTCCAGTCCATGAATCCGTCTAAAAATTGCTCGAATTCTATGTACACAGCGCCCCCATACGCTTCCATTGTCATATTAATATAGTCAACATCTAATCTAGTTCTTTCAATCTCTCCACCTAAACCAACTTTCGTAATAAAGTTGAGTAATCCCCTCTTTCCTTTTTTTGTTTTAAATTTAGGTTTTTGTCCCTGACCTAAAATTTGATACTCAACAAAACCACCGTAAGCATCGTCAACTCTCTTTGGAAGTATTTCATCAACATTATCCTCAACAAGTTCAAAAATTTCTTCTCTATTCTTACGAAAACTTCTATATCTATTTTTATCATCTGGAACCAATTCTTTAAACGCATCTCTTAATGCACTATTTTTCTCATCAGAGGTATATGTAACCCCATTTTCTACAGTATCTTTACGATTATAAGCTTGTTTTGCAAGTTCGAAATATTTTCTTTCCATGTTAATCTAATTCCTCCTTCTAATTATTAAATATTATTTTACTATTATTTATTAAGCTTTTGTGCAAGTAAACATAAGGGCAGATTCTCCAGCAGGTAAAGTTACAACTCTAGTTGCTTGCAATTCGATTGCAGCACCAGCATTTTGAATAGGTTCAAGTTCAATTTGACCATTAGTAGATGGATAAGCATATACAGGAGTACCTGCTACAATTGCGGCTACAATAGCTGCATAATCAGCATAATCACCATCATCATATTTAAAATTATTGGTATCAAACATATCTCCAATATGAAAACGATAAATACGAGGTAAAAATTCACCCAAATTTAATTTGAAATTACCGAGAGACATATCACTCTCATCATACATTTTTTCCACACATGCTACTAAACCAACTCTAATTGTAGGACCACTAGGAAGTCCAAGAGTTTTTGTATAGTGCTCTTCTTCCAAAAGGAATCCATTTTGACAAGCTGTAGCAGCAAAATCAGTTGCATTCAAAGCATACTGAATGTTATGTTCACCTGTTTTAACCCCTGCCACTTTACGAAGATTTACAATACCATACCGACCAGTTACTACATTATTTACATTAGCCATTGTTTATTTTCCTCCTTCTAATTAATTAATTAATTTTATTTTTTAATGCAAGATGTCCAATCATCTTTCTTTTTACAAGTAAAACTATTTAATGGAATTTCTGTTTCTATTTTTTTAGGTTTTTTATTGAACTTTACTTGTAAATCTTTATCTGCATAAATTAGCTTGAACTCTTTTTCCATTTCATCAGTAGAAAGGTCTTTATCTTGTACTGATTTTACTTCTTCGAGGGTTAATACTTTAGAGAAATTTTCTACTAATTCAGTTTTAAGTTGAATTTGTTGGTTTTCGAATGCTTCTTGTTGTGCTGTTTCTGTGTTGGATTTAAATTCTGCTAAAGATTGATTGGATTGAGAGAGAGTTTCATTTTCTGATTTAATTGTGTTGAATTGTTCAGTTAGAGTAGATATACTTGTTTCATATTCTGTTACTTTGGATTTGAGTGCAGAATATTTAGTTTGAAATTCTTCTAACTCAGGTTTAACTTTTTCATAGTCAATAGTGATTGCTTCAAACTTTGTCTGAATTTCAGTTTTTTCTGATTCAAGAGTAGTAAACTTTTCATTTGCTTCAGTAATTTTAGAATCAGTTTCTTCTTTAATTTGTTCAAACTCAGAAGTTATAACTTCATCTATTTTTGTAAATAAAGAAGTATCCCCTGCTTGTTTTGGCCTCCAATCAGGAATAAATTCCACCTTTGTTTCAAAATCTAAAGTTACAATATCCCCATTTAGACTATATGGAACACCATAATATGTATCCCAACTATTTGTGACCACAATAGCGTTATCATCTTTTAAATCCATCAAATAAAAACTACGTCTTTCTACTAATTCTCCCCAATAATTCTTTTTCATTTCAGTCATTGTTTGAAGTATTTTATCAATTTCTGTCATTAGTTGACTGTTACTTAAAGAAAATTGTTCTTTAATCTTACTTTCAATTTCTTCTAAACTTAATTCATCAATATTAAATGAAAAAGTTTCTACAGTAAGATTATATTTTTGCAATAAGTCTATTTTTTCTTGGTTATCCACTAACTCTTTACCTCCTTCTTCTGTGATGTTATTTTGGTTATTTATATTATATTGATCCAGAGTTTCTTTTAACTCTTGCATCATAATAATAAACTTTTCTTTTGAATTATTTTGTGCAAATGAATTTGTGGTTGCTAAAGCATTTTCCATGCCTGTCCCTAAATTATTATTTAAAAATGTAATGCCAGAATATCTATAGTCATTAATTTTATAATATTGATCTTTGGAATTATATTCAAAAGAATCAACTAAAATTTCCATTGATAATTTAATATCTTTATCTCTTTCAATTATATCTTCTGCATAATTTGAATAAGATTTCCATATGTATCCATCAGCAAATACATAATTTTTATCATTAAATTCTTCAATAGTATAATTACAATCTGAAGGTATAAGCCCAATAGGTGTTTCTTTATAGATTAATTTATATTCCCCTTCAGTAATTTTACTTTCTTCAATTTCCATATCATGACTACCAAATTGAGGTACATTGTTTTCATCAAAAATAACATTTGCAAGAATAGGAATATTTGCAATTGAATCTTTAGCCTTTTCCATATTTTCAACTTCAAAAAATGAAGAGTTGGGATTAATACCGTCATGGCATATTCTTAACCTCATTTTGATAAACCTATCGGAATCAAAAGAATTGTCTATTTCATATGTTGTTGCCAATGATACGTTTTGTAATTCTTTTATTTCGCTCAATATTTATCACCTCCTTTCAAATATTAAATTAGAATATCATTTTATTGCTAAATACAAATTGTTTTTTATCAATTTGATTAAAATTAAAATTTAATGATTGGTTATTTTCAAAAATAGAGAATCTATTATTTTCAGATAAAAGTTTAAATCCATCTTTAAGTAATTTGTTTTTTAGTTCTTGTGTAAAACAGTGAATGAAATTCATATACTCACCTACTTTTTATCTAATAATTATGATGCTTTTGCTAGGATGTTTAATTCTTTTGTTAGAATTGCTTCTATGTTGTCAAAATCTTTATAGGGGATACGGAGGATTTTTATATTGTGTTCTTTACAATAATCATCTTTTAATTTGTCATGTATTTGCACTTTCTTTAATCTTTCTTCAGCATGTTTTACTGGTTCATTTTTATAATTTTTGATTGGTTTATAATGAAATTCTCCATCATATTCTATAATAAAATTATATTTAGGAATGTAAAAATCATAAGGTAATAATCCACCACCAAGACCTATTAAGTTATCAAATTTCATTTGGGGTATGTAATATATATGACTATTATTTTCTGTTTTAGATAATTTTTCATAATCCTCTTGATTTATTAAAATAAAACCTTTGGATATAAAAATCCTTTTACATTCTTTTTCTCCTTTGGACTTTTTACATTCTGGACAACCACTTTTTATTATTCCAGTCCTTGCATTAATTCTTGTGGGCCACTCATGACCACAATCCTTACATTTCCACCATACTTTTTTGCCCGAATATGGTAGATAATCTTCTGGTGAATCTATATTCTTTTTATAATTCCATTCTTCGCAAATTATTGGGTAAAGTATTAATAAATTATATTCTTTACTTGGTAATTGGTGTGAACAATATGAACAACATGGTTTATTGTTCCTAGTACGTATTTTATCCTGCCATTCATGTCCGTTTTCACACTTCCACCAAGCATCTTTGCTACTTCCACACGTAACATCAAAAGGCGTTAAATCACCATTCTTTGTCGGATGCCACTCTGACGCTAATTTAGGATTAAGGGTTGCAAGACAATTTGAAATTCCTACTTGTCTTCCTACACAAAATCCACACCCTTTTCCTGAATGAATATTGCTCCAATTCATTTCAAATATTTCTCCGCAACTTTCTTTTAAACATTGCCATTTAAGATATTTATGATTATTCTCATATTTTTGATTATCTAATATATTAAATAATTTATTATTTATCTCACACCATAATTTAATATTTTGTATTGTGTAAGGATTTGACTCATGAAATTTTTTAGGATTATGAAAAGATATAAATATATAAATGTCTATATAATATTTATATCCTTCAATATCTATCAAAGTTAACTTATTCTTTTCACGATTTATTAATTCAAAACCATTTTCATTAACAATACGTTTTATTTCATCTAATGGATATTTTATTTTTCCCATATTTTATCACTCTCCAAATCAATTTATTTAAATTAAAAAGGACTAGTATTTACACTAATCCTTGTTTTCTTTGTGTAAGATATTCTAATAACCTTTCAGTTCTAAGAAATACCCAACAATATCTATTTGTGTTTTCGTTCAAAGTTCTTACTATATATCTTTCTCCAATTTCTAATAATTCCTTTTTAAGTCTATTACTATAGCAATAAAAAGGTTTCAAATTAAAACACTTCCTTAAATTAAATTTTATCTAATATTATTTTCCTTATCGCGAGTAGTCACTCCACCGTCACTTAAATCACCATCTGCTTTAGTTGGGCGACCACCAGTATCATCTTGATTACCAGAATTTTGGTTCATGTTAATAGGAGTTATCCACGATTCTTTTGATTTTGTTAAATTTTCATACTCAAGACTAGTTAAATAATCATTGCTGTTGTGTCCTGCCTTACTTGAAAGTATAGAAAATGACCCACCTATTGTAGTTAATTTATATTCCTGCTCAATCTGCTCTGTTTGATTATACCAAGTGATTTTCCATATATTCAGTTTAAATGTGTATTTTTTCCTTAAGTTTACATTACTAATCCTATAATTAAACCAACTTTGAATTTTATCAAGTATATTGAATACATTAGACTGTATGTAAACTAAATTCTGAGTGACACCTACTGAACTATTAGTAGAACTACCACCTAACAATAGAGGATTAGCTCCTGCTTGCATGTATGCCATTGATTTAGCAAATTCAGCTAAATTTGTTTTTTCACTTTGTTCACTTTTAAATGGAATCTGTTCTAACTTATAAGGCGATCCCGTCACGCACACGGATGAAGGTACTCCTTGAGCAATTATATTAACCCATTCGGCCACCCGATCTGGTTCAATTAATGGAATCCCCGTCTCTGGATCATGCGGGAACTCAACATTGATGAGCTTTAAAGCCGAATCCCTAGAACTCTCAATTTCCTCATCAATCAAATCATTTAACAAAAACAACTCAGTAAACAATTGACTATACAGAGGCAAGAAAAATGTGTCATTATCTCCACCTAATTTAATACAGCATACTTTTTCACTAGGTAATGGTTGCCATTCAGGATATCTTAACTTATCTGGATTCTTTTTATATCTATCATATAACACCTTAAATTCAGCAGGATATACTCCCCATGCAAATTCTGACAATTCATTGTCTCTTGATAAATCATCAAAATATTTAAAGTTAAACTCAACCTTATATTGTCCTCCAAGAATTGAATATAATCTAATATACTTTATTGGTAAATCCCATAGATAAGGAAAATTCCCATCATTTTTCTCAAATCCACAGTACGCTCCATATCTAACTATACTTTCAATAATTCTTCTTCCAGTTTTCTTTATATCGATATTTTCAATATAATCTCTAACTGTATCAAATTCATTTTCAAAATTGTTTAATATTTTGTCAAATGCTTCTTGATCTATTGGATTATCTAGCTCATCTAATTTAGTTTTTGCTTTTAATTCTAAATTTAATTTTCTCATTGTTGATTTTGTTGGTTGAAGATAATTATCCAATGTTGCCATATTTGAGGTTAGATTTACTAGAGTTTTATAGATTCCTTCAGGAGCATATAATAAATCTGATAAATCTAAAATTTCTGTTTGATATTTAATTGGATTATTTAACCATAATTTTATTTTATCTATTGTAATGTTTTTGTTGTTTTTGGTATTTCTTTTATTAGAGAAAAATGAAGCAATACGAGAGAGTGAAAAGTTTTTAGATTTTGATGGTTCCCATGATTCTTTTAATGCGAAAAGATTAGGTGAGAGGGGTTTGTTTTGATTGTTTTGGTTTTGGTCTGGCAAGGAATGACCTCCTTTCTATTTAGTTGTTTAGTTTTATTTATTATAATGATTTATTTTGGTTATCGTCTTGCTCTGCTTGATTTATTTGCTATTGCGAAGTATGATGATGGGGAGATGTTTGTTGGACGTTTTTTATTGGTGATATTCTTTCTTCTAATTTGTTTCAAATACCACCCTAATAAAGCTAAACAATAAGCTCTATCATCATTTAATTCATTTTCTTTATCTTTAGCTAAATCATATCTATAATTTTCATTACTCCCTGTGTATCTGTAGGTATAAATCAATTCTTCTTTTGCTAAATCAATATTTTTTAATGCTAACTCCTCTTCAAAGTCCAAAGGGGATTTCTTGAAAATTATTTCTTTTTCTTTAACTATGTTACCATCATCGTCTTCCACATCAATCATTTTTCCTGTATAATTTGGCAATAATAAATATCCTTTTGAATCATATTCATTAGTGAATGATATTAAATCTAAATTATTCATTTCTAATAATGCATCAAACATTTCTTTTTTATATTTTTGTGGAGACATTAATTTTAATTTATCAACAGCATTGGGAAATTTATGAATATGTTCTTTACACTCCTCTTTATCAATAAAACCTTTATGTTTAAGACCATTCGAATCTTTCCAATCTTCCATAAGATAATCTGCTATTGTAGTTCCGTGTCCACCTGCACCTGCATCGATTAGTATACATTCAATATTTTCATAATCTGGATTTCCTTTTCCATTATAATCCAATATCATTTGTTTTACTAAAGATATTTGCTCAGGTGTTCTCATAGGTGTTTTTTTCTTTTTACCTATATCTACAAAACTTACTCCATTGCATATCTCTAATCTTTCTCCGACATTTTCATCAAATATTACTTCTCCAACTAGACAAACAGAGTTGTCATATTGATGTGCTGGATCATAGGCTATTATAAACTTTCTTTCTCCACGATCATCATTTTTTAATACTGGCAATCTCAATTGAGAATTTCTAACAATTGTTGCCCTTTTAAAAACCTGTTTATCTCCACCATCAAGACTAAATTTATTGTAAAATTCTCTCATAGCTTTTTCTTTGTTTTTTCTCATTTCTGCATCAATTTCATCTTTATTAATAAGTGGAACAGGATATAATTTTCCATTATAAGTAGCATTAATCATAATTTCACAATTTAAATCACATACAAAATAATTCTTATCTCCTAAAAACATTCGTTTTGCATAATCTTTATATAAGGCATAATAATAACTATCTGTACTTGATGCAGACGAAATAAACAATCTTTGATTAGGTATTTGTTGGGGATAAGTAGTTACATCTAAATCACCACCAAGCCTAAAAGTAGAATTCTGCAACAAAAATGGTATTGTAGCTACCACATATTCTTCTTCCGTCCAACCACTTTCATCATACACATTTAGTGCCGAGCGTTTTCCTCTATTGTTTGTAATATCTCCACTTAAACTTGTTACAGAACTTCCATTATATAACTTATAATTAAAACCAGATTGTGAATGAGTGAATCCGTCTGTATTAGCTGTAGATTTAACAAGTTCCCCCATAAAAAAATCTGTTAATCCTGCAAAACTTTGAATTTCTTTCTTGGCTATTTTTTCAATTTTCATAAACGTATCTTGACTTTGTGCTGAAACATTACTTAGAATATAACTGTTGTGTCCAGGTATTAATATTCCTTTTGACATAAGGAATGGGGCTACTAGGGTACTCTTGCCACCATTTCTAGTAATACACCAAAGATTATATGCTTTTAACCAAGAATTCATAAATGCATATTTTTGTGCATCCAAAAACTCAATTCCCATGAATCTCTCACAGAACTTAATTGGTGCTTGTCTTCCCCATTGTATTATTTCTGCCAACTTTAGATATCCCTCAAGTTTTTTTTGGGAAAGTTGAGTTTCAGAGCTTCTAAGAAAATATTCCAAAACAATCAACCCCCACTAGATAATATATCATATTGTTGTATAATTTGAATTTTCATAAGTCTATTGTCTTCTCTTAATTTAATCAATTCATCATCTAATTTCTTTATTAAATCCCTTTGCTGAGATATCATGTCCGTATAATCATTTTCATCAAACATTAATTGTTCTATAATACTTTTATTGCTAAAATCTGCAATTTGTTTCATGGCATCACAAGTTTCTAAATCAAATAAGTTTAATTCTGCTGTTGATAATCCAATTTCATTTAATTTCTTTACTGTGCCATTTAATGTATTTCCACCTTTGCTTTTGTTATTATTATGATTAACTGAAATACCATTATCTTTAGCCATTGCTAAAATTGAACGATAAATTTTTTCTTTTGCTTCTACTAATGATTTTACTCCACCGACCTGACTAGACATGTTACTAATATCAGCAGTCATAAGAGCAAGAGCTTGATTAATTTTATCAATTTGATTAAAACTTTTAACAATCTCTATACAAATAGGTAACTTAAAAGAATCGTCTACAGTGTCTTGGTCAAGAAAATCAACCAATGCGTTACAGAGATATTTTTTGTCCATTGGATTTTCATTTTCAAATGGATCATAACCAACCAAACGAATTACATCATCTCTATTACGTACATCTTCTTCAGACCAAGTTTTTATTTGTACATCTGTTTCTGATGGTGGTAAAAATTCATTTTTTTGACCATCTATACTTGCAGAATGAATAAATGACAAACTAGAATATTGTGGCAATGAATTAACTTTTGTAATATATACTTGTGCTATATTCCCATTCGAGTTTCTTGCTTGTTGCTCTGCACTAGAATATAAATTAGATTCAAAGTATATATCTAACCACCTACATAATAAATATAATGCTTTTTTTGTGTCTTCGTGTGTTTCAACAAGATATGAATATAATTCTATTGTGCATTTTCTACATATAAACATCCGACCATTATTACTCTTAACCAACAAAGATGTTGATTGATAAAATCCCTTATCTTGGTCTGTATATTTCTTTGAACAACATGGACATCTATAATATTCTTTTTCTACTTGTGGCAGAGACACTTCTATAGTTTCTTTTGTCTTAGTTGTTGCCACTTTCTTAGGTCTTCCTGCCACAAGGTCACTTCCTTTAATTATTAACTTACCTCTTCTAAATATTTATATTTACCATTATAATAGTTATCTAAAAACTCATAAAATTGTTCTTCAGTATTTCCACCATATCCAAACTCCTCATGGAATTTGGCGTGATATCTCTCTTCTAAACAAACGCCCAAAGGATGTCTGTAATGAATTTCAAGACATTTATCTACTAATAATTTTATTTCTTCATCGGAGTAAAAAGAAATGTCTTCATATAACGGTAATCCAGTTTCTTCTAAAGTATCTTTAACTATGTTATCAAAAGAGTATAAATGATGAATATCATTGAACCTCTTACCAGTAAGCAAACTAACATAATTAGAATTTTCAACACTGTCTATTTTCCATTGTTTTAAATTTCTTCTTAATTCTTGGTATAATGCACTAATTCCACCTTTATAATTTGGATTTAATGAACCAAATCTCTTGCTATCAAATTGAGGATTATTATCATTTCTCCATTTATTGGTTCCTTTTAGTCTTTCAGAATGAAATTCTCCTATCTCATCATGTACTCTTTGCAAAGTTTCTTCTGTTTTTAAGAATCCTAAATCATTTGCCCTATGCATTATTTTATTTATACTTAGGAATGGAAAATATGTATTATATAATTCTTTATTAGTCATATGGGGATAATTATCTTTTAGAGTTTGAATATCTTGTTCTGACCATTTATAAACATCAGAATTAAACCTGAACGATTCTCCTTTGCACTCACGACATACGTTTCGAAATTGATCAGTACATTTTACATCTTTCGGGAAATAATTATACTCCATAGGCAAATATCTATTACATGATTTACAATATTTATGAAGAACATTATCTATAATTTTATATTTTAGACTTTTATAATCTTCAATATAACTTTCAATTTTTCTAATACCTAACTTTTGTGCTATATGTAATATTGCTTTTTCTGTACGCCTTACTGATAGTAATGGAATAATATCATATAAGTTTAATTCCATATAATTATCTTTTACAATATTAATATCCTCATCTGACCATGATTCACTTGCTATATCTGGAAAGAATTTTCTATTGTTGCACTCCAAACAAGTGTTAACAAATCCATCTAAAGATACTTTACTTAATTGAAAATAATCTCTTGATATTAATAATTCTCTTTCACATTTCGGACATTTTTTAAATCCGTCACGACAATCTGTATCTCTACGCTTTATTTGACATTTAATGCAAACGTTTAAATAACCGTCCAATGATTTTGCAGATGTCTTAAAATTTGTAGAATTTATTTCCAAAATATTTTCACAATCTACACATTTCTTTACTCCAGTAGTGTTAACATTGCCACGATTTTTCTCTGAAGCTAATTTGCTTCTGCATTTTTTACAGACAGAGTTTAGGCCTTCCTTGCATCCACTGTGAACATGAAAATATTCTTTTGTTGCTGGATATTCATGACCGCATGTTTTGCATTTCTTCATCTTTACTTCTAATTCATGATTTTCTACTAACATTTTCTAATTCCTTCTTTCCGTACATTTTATTTCTCCGTACTAACCACCTAAAAATAAATAGAAGAGAGGGTACGGAGAATAGGAGCAACCCTAAACTACCTCTCTTCCAATGAACAAATTATGCTCACATAAAAACCTAGTCAATTAAGACTAGGCATAATCTAAACACAATTAAATTAACTCACAAATCTAAAATAAAACTTAGATTTTATTGGATAATTTATAACTCCACAAGTTATAAATTAATAATATAACCCATAATAGTTATATGAAATCATCACGAATCCTCATTACACTCAGCAATATAGCCCTTATGGGACTCCCAACCAATATTTTTCATATCGTCAGCAAAATCTATAAGACACTCTAAAATGCAGTCAGGGCAACCATTTGAACCCATAATAAAATCATGTGCCATAGAAATAAATGCTTCTTCTCTACATTCTAGGCAATCACATTCATCATCTTGTTCTTCAATTTCACGACCACATCCATCACATGCTGATCCATCTTTACAGTCACAATCTTTGCAATTACATTGGTCTAACCTACGTTGTTCAACACAATCAGGACAATCACATTGGATAACTAAATCATTATCAATGTAATCTTCTTCCAAGCCTTCATTTTTACAACATGTACATTCAAAATCTGGACAATCTTCATTATCCTTGCATTCACAGCACATACAATAAGAAGATTCCTCTAATTCAACTTTATCAATTTCATCATCTTCCAAACATTGCTCAGTCTCTAACTCACGAAAATATTCTTCTCCAGAACAAGATTCTCCATCAACAGAAAATACCTCATACCATCGACCTTCTTTAGCATCCCACATAGATTGAGTTTGAAAAATACGCATTATTATTTCCTCG
>Ga0209000_1001681_pt1 | contig 13451 bp, 7 predicted proteins | sample RifGroD2_FD_183998 | JGI IMG/M metagenome (GOLD analysis project Ga0209000, IMG submission 183998) | Groundwater microbial communities from Rifle, Colorado, USA - Groundwater D2 (SPAdes) (version 2) | ecosystem: Environmental > Aquatic > Deep subsurface > Groundwater | place: Rifle, Colorado...
CCTGTCTTGATATGCCCCCACGGCAGAATTTCATCTTTATTAATATTTCTATTTGCATAAAATTCAGGATTAACCCCGCATCTGTTAAATGCCTCCATCCACTTATTAAAATCAAATCTCTCGGTCCACCCGTCAAATTTGCATCCCATCTCATGGGCAGCCTCCAGCACTTTACCCAGCCTTCTGTTACCCCTTGCAAATACACCTTCAAGAAAACTTATCTCCACCTTATGCCATTTCATATTAATTTTTCTATTGGGTTTAAACTTTTTATACAGATAGCTGAGTTTTCTCTTTAAACTATCCATCCCTTCCTGCCCGACCCACTGAAATGGCGTATGTGCCTTCTGAACTAAGGATGATATGCCAACATTTATATTCTTTATTCTCTTCTCCCTATTTAAAATCTGGGTGCAGATATTGTATATTCCCTCAATATCATCATCTGTTTCATAGGGGAGTCCTACCATAAAATACAGCTTTAGAGAATCCCACCCTGATGAGGCAATTGAATTTACTGCTGAAAATATATCCTCCTCTTTAATCTTTTTATTTATTATATCCCTCATCCTCTGTGTCCCTGCCTCTATTGTAATAGTAAAGCCTGTCTTTCTCACCCTGCTGATCTCCTTTAATAACTCCTGATTAAGTGTGTCGGGACGGAGAGAAGGTAAGGAGATAGATATCTTATCCTTTTCAAATTTATTCATAATTGCCTTTGCAAGAGGGGTAATATTGCAATAGTCTCCGGAACTCAAACTGCCGAGAGAAATCTCTTCATATCCTGTATTTTTAAGAGTTTCCTGTAATATCTCTTCAACTTTTTGAGGCGTTCTCTCCCTCAATGGGCGGTAAATAATGCCTGCCTGACAGAACCTGCAGCCATGTGTGCAGCCCCTGTCTATCTCTACAGATACCCTGTCATGTATGAGCGATGTATATGGGACAATCTGAGATGCAGGATATGGAGAAGAATTCAGGTCATAGATTGTCCTCTTTTTTACTGAGTTATACCCCTCCTTTAAGCCGACTATCTTCTCAATAGTATTATCATCTTTATATGACACAGAGAAAAGGGAGGGGACATAAATACCTTCAATATCTGATAGATTATTTAATATCTCGGCACGGCATAAATTTTTCTTTTTTAAGTCCTGATATTTATCAATAAGCTCTGAAATTGCCTCTTCCCCATCCCCAATGACAAAGAGGTCGAAAAAATCTGATAATGGCTCAGGGTTAAACACACATGGTCCGCCACCGATGACAAGAGGAGTGTCATCCTTTCTATCTGCCTGTCTTAAAGGTACCCCCCCCAATCTTAAAATATTTAATATGTTCGTATAGCTGAGTTCGTATTGGAGTGTGAATCCCAGCATATCAAACTGATTTAAAGGGATAGAGGACTCAAGGCTTGCGAGGGGGAGATTGTTTTTGATCAAGAGTTCTTCATAATCAGTATCAGGTGCAAATACCCTCTCAGCTACAGCATCATCTCTTAAATTGATAATATGGTAGAGTATTTTTAATCCCAGATGTGACATCCCCATTTCATAAAGGTCGGGGAAGATAAGGGCAATCTTTGTTTTTACCTTTGATAAATCTTTATGAACGGAGTTTATCTCTTTCCCAATATATCGGGATGGTTTTTGAACTTTTTTAATTAAATCTTTGTAGTCCATAACTTATTGAAAATTATATCAGGTGGTGTTAGTATGAGTCAAACTTTGACTTTTGTTGCACAGGGAATAAATAATCTTTGCCATAAATTTATCTGTAATAAGTTATGAGTTATGAGTTAAGAGGCAGAAGTCAGAAGCCAGAGGACAGAGGACAGAAAATAAAAGTCTGTCTTCTGTCTTTTGTTTTCTGTATTCTGTATTCAGCCTTCAGTTTTGCTTACTCTATCAATTCCCATAAAATAGACATAGACATTGATATAACAGCCCATAGATTAACTGCAACAGACATGCTTACAATTAAATCCTATCATGCCGACAGTATAAGTCTGTTATTAAATGAATCTGTAAAAATTGCAGAATTACGGCTCAACGGGAATATAACAAAATTTGAAGGGGGGCTTAAGGAGAATCCCTTTTTAAAAAAGGTTTACGAGGTTGATATTAAAATGCCTGAGAATCCCCCATCATCCCCCTTTGAAAAAGGGGGGCAGGGGGGGCTTATTACCTTAGAAATAAAATATGCCATTACCTTTGATAAAAAACCTGAGAAGCCAAAATTCTCAAGAGAATTTATATCTGATGAAACTGTCGGGTATATAGGCGAAGAGGGGATTTTTCTTTCACCTTCTGCACTCTGGTATCCTGTAGTGGAAGGGGGCAAAGACTTCGCTTATAAAATAAATATCACATCCGAGAAGGGTTATGAATATATCACTGCTGGTGACAGAATTAGGAGAGAAGAAAAGGGAGATAAAATTACAACCTCTTTTCAATTCTTAAACCCTTCAGAGGAGATATTCCTTGTAGGGGGTAAGTATATAATCTCAGAGAGCAATTATAATGATATAAAGATATATACATACTTTTCCCCCAAAGACGAAGATTTATCAGACGGATATATTGAATCAGTTAAAAATTATCTAAAACTCTATGAGGGATTACTTGGTAAATATCCATTCGGTCAATTCAGTGTAGTCTCAAATTTCCTTCCGACAGGCTACGGCTTCCCGACATTTACACTTCTTGGTCAGGAGATACTCCGCCTCCCCTTTATAAAAGATACATCACTGGGGCATGAGGTTCTTCATAACTGGTGGGGAAACTCTGTCTATGTAGATTATGAATCAGGAAACTGGTGTGAAGGGCTTACGACATATTTGGCAGACCATTATTATAAAGAAATGAAGGGCGAGGGGATTAATTACAGGAAGGAGATGCTGAGGGGTTACAATAGCTATATAAATGAAGGGAATGATTTTCCACTTAGTGATTTCAAGAGCAGAACAGAGACATTCACAAGGGCTATTGGATATAATAAATCTGTTTTTGTATTTCACATGTTAAGGATAGAGTTAGGGGATGAAAAATTCTTTTCTGCCTTAAAAGAGATTATAAAGAGGCAGTCCTTTAAAGTAACCTCATGGATAGACCTTCAAAAAATCTTTGAAGAGGTAAATGGAGAGCCTCTCGGCTGGTTCTTTAAACAATGGATAGAAGTTCCAGGCGCCCCATTTTTAAATCTAAAAAATGCTGCATATAAAAAAAAAGGAGAAGGCTATATTACATCCTTTAAATTAGTTCAGGATGGGAAGCCTTATTTACTCAATGTCTCTATAGAAATTACCACAGAAAAAGGAAAGGCAAAAAAAATAATCAGAATAAAGGACAAAGAAGAATCTATAGAGATAAGAACTGCCGACAGACCTTTAAGCCTCTCCATAGACCCTCATGCAGATATTTTCAGACTCCTCCATAAACAAGAGACGCCTCCCACGATAAGCAGGGTGATGGGGGATAAAAATAAAATAATTGTCCTGCCTACAGGCGGAGATAAAGAACTCATTGATACCTACAAAGATATTTCAGGTGCTTTCTTACCCCCAACCCCCCCATTTTTTGAAGGGGGGGATAAAGGAGGGATGAAAAATGATGTGGATTTGACAATGGAAGATATTAAAAATAATGCCCTATTCATATTTGGGGGTTTAAATGAGAATAAATTATTAGAAAGACTACTTGATAAATTGCCAGATGGAACATTAATAGAAAAGAACAAGGTTACTATTAACAACAAAAGTTATCAGGGGGAAGGATATTTCACTGTCTTGACTATTCCAAACAAATTCAACCCTGACAAAGCCATAATGATAATCATAGGCTTTGACCCGAACAGCATAAGAATAACTGGCTCAAAACTAATTCACTATGGCAAATACAGCTACCTCGCTTTCAAGGATGGTAAAAATATTGATAAAGGTATATGGGAGACAAAGGATAGCCCATTGATTGTGAATTTAGAAAAAGACTAAAGTGTCGTAGTTAGTTATTTAAGGTATGAGTAGTGGTTTCTCGGTATTCATTGGAATTCCTTTTTTAATGCTCTTCCCATGAGATTTACTACTGCATCCTTTGGGCTTTTCCCTTCATAAAGTATAGCATAGACCTCATTTATTATCGGGAGTTCAACTTTATGTTTTTTCCCTAATTCATAGGCTGATTTTGTTGTCTTTACCCCTTCAGCTACCATCCTCATATCTCTTAATATCTCATCTAATTTTATGCCCTGACCAAGTTTAATTCCTACACTCCTGTTTCTGCTCAAATCCCCTGTGCATGTGAGGACTAAATCCCCTATTCCGGAGAGGCCTGTAAATGTTACAGGGTCAGCCCCCATGGCAGTACCAAGTCTTACCATCTCTGTCAGTCCCCTTGTTATCAAGGCTGCCCTTGCACTATTTCCAAATTCAAGCCCATCTGATGCACCGGCCGCAATTGCAATCACATTTTTTATTGCCCCTCCTATTTCAACTCCTATTATATCTGTATGTGTATATATACGAAAATATGTTGTATTAAAAAGGGTTTGAATATATTCGGCAATGCCTCTATCCTTTGCAGCAATTGTTGCAGCCGTAGGAAGTTTATTAATAACCTCTTTTGCAAATGTAGGCCCTGATAGATAGGCAGTACTATTATAAATCTCTTTTGATAATATCTCCTCAAATATTTGAGAAGGTAATTTTAAGGTGTCATTCTCAATTCCTTTTGTTACGCTTACAATAATTACATCCTTTGGGATGTATTCCTTTAAAGAATTTAGGACGCTTCTTAATACATGGGAAGGGGAGGCGATAATAAAAATCCTCACACCCTCTGAAGCCTCTTTCATGGAAACGGAGGGTAAAATATTTTCTGATAATTTTACTTCGGGGAGAAAGAAGGTATTCTCTCTCTTTTCTTTTATGATTTTGCAGAGGTCGGATTCATATACCCACAGATTTACTTTGACTCCCTTCTCTCCTAAAAGGTTTGCAAGAGCTGTTCCCCACGCCCCTCCGCCAATTACTGCTACTATTGTGTTTTTCATAACTTTTGAAACTATAACAGAAATATAATTATGAGGCAAGGGCAAGAAGGAAAATTTAGGGAGAATTGTATTGACTGATAAAGTGAAAAGTAATATATTACTAATAGAAGAGAGAAAAAAGGTATTGCAGCGATAAGAAATTACTTTCCCCTAAAACTGCAGTTGTTCTTTCCTGAAAAAAGTTCTTGACAAAAAAAGTAGTTTGTTATAAATTGATTTTTTGTCGGTTGATTTGATCTTTGAAAACTAAATAGGATGCTTAATCGATTTTACGGGTCAACTAATTTAAGGATTACGATCCTTTGAAGAAGTAACAGGTTACCATTTAAATGGTAAATTAGATTTTAAAGTGGAGAGTTTGATCCTGGCTCAGAACGAACGCTGGCGGCGTGCCTAACACATGCAAGTCGAACGAGAAAGGGGAGCAATCTCCGAGTAAAGTGGCGCAAGGGTGAGTAACACGTGAGCAACCTGCCCTCAAATGTGGGATAACTTACCGAAAGGTGGGCTAATACCACATAAGACCACATTCCATAAGGAAAGGGGTTAAAAGTGGCCTCTATTTATAAGCTATTGTTTGAGGATGGGCTCGCGTACCATTAGCTAGTTGGTAGGGTAACGGCCTACCAAGGCGATGATGGTTAGCTGGTCTGAGAGGACGATCAGCCACACTGGCACTGAGATACGGGCCAGACTCCTACGGGAGGCAGCAGTGAGGAATATTGCGCAATGGGCGAAAGCCTGACGCAGCAACGCCGCGTGGAGGATGAAGGCCTTCGGGTTGTAAACTCCTTTCGACCGGGACGAAAATCTCTGCCATTAATAATTGCAGGGACTGACGGTACTGGTGGAAGAAGCCTCGGCTAACTACGTGCCAGCAGCCGCGGTAATACGTAGGAGGCAAGCGTTGTTCGGAATTATTGGGCGTAAAGGGCGTGTAGGTGGTCATATAAGTCGGAGGTGAAATCCCTCGGCTTAACTGAGGAAGTGCCTTTGATACTGTATGGCTTGAGTACGGGAGAGGAGAGTGGAATTCCCAGTGTAGCGGTGAAATGCGTAGATATTGGGAAGAACATCTGTGGCGTAGGCGGCTCTCTGGACCGTTACTGACACTGAAACGCGAAAGCTAGGGGAGCAAACGGGATTAGATACCCCGGTAGTCCTAGCTGTAAACGATGGGCACTAGGTGTGGGAGGTATCGACCCCTTCCGTGCCGCAGCTAACGCATTAAGTGCCCCGCCTGGGGAGTATGACCGCAAGGTTGAAACTCAAAGGAATTGACGGGGGCCCGCACAAGCGGTGGAGCATGTGGTTCAATTCGACGCAACGCGAAAAACCTTACCTGGACTTGACATGCACGGGGATCCAGCAGAAATGTTGGAGTCCGCAAGGACTCGTGCACAGGTGCTGCATGGCTGTCGTCAGCTCGTGTCGTGAGATGTTGGGTTAAGTCCCGCAACGAGCGCAACCCTTATCCTTAGTTGCCATCAGGTAATGCTGGGAACTCTAAGGAAACTGCCGGCGATAAGCCGGAGGAAGGTGGGGATGACGTCAAGTCCTCATGGCCTTTATGTCCAGGGCAACACACGTGCTACAATGGCCGTTACAAAGGGTTGCAAACCCGCGAGGGGGAGCCAATCCCAAAAAAGCGGCCTCAGTTCAGATTGGAGTCTGCAATTCGACTCCATGAAGTTGGAATCGCTAGTAATCGCGGATCAGAACGCCGCGGTGAATACGTTCCCGGGCCTTGTACACACCGCCCGTCACACCACGAAAGCCTGTTGTACCAGAAGTCGCTGAGCTAACCCGCAAGGGAGGCAGGTGCCTAAGGTATGGCCGGTGATTGGGGTGAAGTCGTAACAAGGTAGCCGTAGGGGAACCTGCGACTGGATCACCTCCTTTCTAAGGAGACCATGGTGATTTGAAATAGGAATCGCCGGAATCCAAGGTCGGTCCCGTAAGATCGAAGCACCTATTTAGCTCTGAGAGATCAAACGCAGTGACTAGTGGAAAAAGTGACTGGTGACTGGAAAAGCCAGTGAGTTTATAGGCAATGGGATAGTGGTTAGCTTCAGAAACAGCCATGTAACTGACACTAATCATTGTTTTTTTGGGGCCTGTAGCTCAGCTGGTTAGAGCACACGCTTGATAAGCGTGGGGTCGAAAGTTCAAATCTTTCCAGGCCCACCATTTTAAATCTCAAATTTGAAATTTGAAATTTCAGAATGGGGGGTGTAGCTCAGTTGGGAGAGCGCCTGGTTTGCAACCAGGAGGTCATCGGTTCGATCCCGTTCACCTCCACCAAGTCAAAAATCAAATTAATAATTATGAAGGTTAAAATTCGTAATTTTTAATTTGCTGTTGTGTTTAGATTCGCTCTTTGACAAATGAATATAGTATCTGGGTAAAAAAAGATCATTTTTATGGTCAAGCTTTAAAGGGCTTACGGTGGATGCCTTGGCGCTAAGAGACGATGAAGGGCGTAGCAGGCTGCGAAAAGCCTCGGGGAGCCGCCAACAGGCGTTGATCCGTGGATACCCGAATCGGCAAACCGGTTACAAGTGAACTTGTAACATCCGTCACTGAATTCATAGGTGATGGAAGATAACCGGGGGAATTGAAACATCTCAGTACCCTGAGGAAAAGAAATCAAAAGAGATTCCCCAAGTAGTGGCGAGCGAAAAGGGAACAACCTAAACCGGATGTATGTCAAGCTTGCATGCGTTGTGCATTCGGTGTTGCAGGGCTTGGTCGGTTGAATATGCAAATTCAACGGAGAGTTACAAAGGTATGTCTTAGCCGAAGGGTATGGAAATACCCACCATAGACGGTGACAGTCCGGTAGGCAAAAAGATATACCCTCTCTGGATCAGGTTCCTAAGTACCACGGGACCCGTGAAATCCCGTGGGAATCAGGGAAGACCACTTTCCAAGGTTAAATACTACTTAGCGACCGATAGTGCACAAGTACCGTGAGGGAAAAGTGAAAAGAACCCCTGTGAGGGGAGTGAAATAGAACCTGAAACCGTAAGCCTACAGGCAGTGGGAGCGCAATGCCCCGGGTAACCGGGGAAAGCGTGACCGCGTACCTTTTGTATAATGAGCCGGCGAGTTACTATGCGCAGCAAGGTTAAGCTCCTTGAGGAGCGAAGCCGCAGCGAAAGCGAGTCTGAATAGGGCGATTAGTTGCGTAGAGTAGACCCGAAGCCAGTCGATCTACCCATGGTCAGGGTGAAATCCCGATAACACGGGATGGAGGCCCGAACGAGTTAACGTTGAAAAGTTATTCGATGAACTGTGGATAGGGGTGAAAGGCTAAACAAGGCTGGCGATAGCTGGTTCTCCCCGAAATATATTTAGGTATAGCCTTGCAAGGTAGTGAGCGGAGGTAAGGCACCGGATGGACTAGGGGGCTTACCAGCCTACCAAATCCAACCAATCTCTGAATGCCGCTCATGGTATTGCAGGAGTCAGACAGTGGGTGATAAGATCCATTGTCGAGAGGGAAAGAACCCAGACCACCAGATAAGGTCCCAAAATATAGGCTAAGTGGAGAAGGTTGTGAGATTACTTAGACAGCCAGGAGGTTGGCTTAGAAGCAGCCATCCTTTAAAGAAAGCGTAACAGCTCACTGGTCAAGTGATCTTGCGCCGAAAATCCAACGGGGCTCAAGCCTATTACCGAAGCTGTGGATTATGAGCAATCATAATGGTAGGGGAGCGTTCCATACAGGAGTGAAGGTAGACCGTTAGGACTACTGGACCGTATGGAAGTGAGTATGTCGGCATAAGTAACGATAAAACGGGTGAGAAACCCGTTCGCCGTAAACCTGAGGTTTCCCGAGGAAGGGTAATCCACTCAGGGTTAGTCGGTCCCTTAGCCGAGGCCGAGAGGCGTAGGTGATGGAAAACAGGCTAATATTCCTGTACCACCTTTGTATCGCTATCACGATGGGGTGACGCAGGAGGGTAAGTTATCCGGGTGATGGATGTCCCGGTTCAGAAGTGTAGGGGGGTATCACTGGCAAATCCGTGATACCGTTATCTCCGAGGCTGATGAGGCACCAATCCTACGGGGGAGGTGTAACTAACTGATCCCACACTGCCAAGAAATAACCTCTAAGGAGAGACAAGGGTGACCGTACTATAAACCGACACAGGTGGGTGAGGAGAAAATCCTAAGGCGCTTGAGAGAACCCTGGTTAAGGAACTCAGCAAACTAGCTCCGTAACTTCGGAATAAGGAGTGCCTTCTGTAGGTAGAGGGGTTCGCCCCCCGAGCCGAAGAAGGTTGCAGAGAAATGGCGGCTGCGACTGTTTATTAAAAACACAGGACTATGCTAAGTCGTAAGACGATGTATATGGTCTGACGCCTGCCCGGTGCCGGAAGGTTAAGGGGAGGGGTTAGCCGTAAGGCAAAGCTCTAAACCGAAGCCCCGGTAAACGGCGGCCGTAACTATAACGGTCCTAAGGTAGCGAAATTCCTTGTCGGGTAAGTTCCGACCTGCACGAATGGCGTAACGCTGGCCGCGCTGTCTCGACCAGGGACTCAGTGAAATTGATCTTCCGGTGAAAACGCCGGATACCCGCGACAGGACGGAAAGACCCCGTGCACCTTTACTATACCCTGGTATTGGATTTTGGGTCAATATGTGTAGCATAGGTGGGAGACTTTGAAACCTTGACGCTAGTCTCGGTGGAGTCACCAGTGAAATACCACCCTTATTGTTCTGGAATTCTAACCTCGCTCCGTAATCCGGAGCAGGGACAGTGCTAGGCGGGTAGTTTGACTGGGGCGGTCGCCTCCCAAAGAGTAACGGAGGCGCACGAAGGTTCCCTCAGGCTGATTGGAAACCAGCCATCGAGTGTAAAGGCATAAGGGAGCTTGACTGCGAGACATACAAGTCGAGCAGGTGCGAAAGCAGGTCTTAGTGATCCGGTGGTTCTGTGTGGAAGGGCCATCGCTCAACGGATAAAAGGTACGCCGGGGATAACAGGCTTATCTCCCCCAAGAGTCCATATCGACGGGGAGGTTTGGCACCTCGATGTCGGCTCATCGCATCCTGGGGCTGAAGCAGGTCCCAAGGGTTGGTCTGTTCGCCCATTAAAGCGGTACGTGAGCTGGGTTTAAAACGTCGTGAGACAGTTTGGTCCCTATCCGTCGTGGGCGCAGGATATTTGAGAGGATTCGTCCCTAGTACGAGAGGACCGGGATGAACGAACCTCTGGTGATCCAGTTGTTCTGCCAAGGGCATAGCTGGGTATCTATGTTCGGACCAGATAACCGCTGAAAGCATCTAAGTGGGAAACTGACCTCAAGATTAGATATCCTTCTCATATGGGCAACTATATGAGGTAAGACCCCTTGTAGACTACGAGGTTGATAGGCTGGGTGTGGAAGTGCGGTAACGCATGTAGCTAACCAGTACTAATCGGTCGATCGCTTGACCATATAAAATATCTTTTTCCAGATACATATCATTTGTTAATATAGATTTTAAAGTTTTCCGGCGGTAATAGCGGAGGGGAAACACCCGTTCCCATCCCGAACACGGAAGTTAAGCCCTCCAGCGCCGATGGTACTACACTGGCGACGGTGTGGGAGAGTAGGACACTGCCGGGAGTAAATTAAAACCCCATTCACTTTATGTGGATGGGGTTTTTTATTTTTAAAGCATATCCTTTCTATAAATTATCTTATCGTCCCCTTTGGAGTAGAAGTCCTTTATCCTTGCCTCTTCAGAAAAGCTGTTATTGATATAAAATTGCCTTGTCTTCTCATAGACTGCCCTTGAAGATGTCTCAGCGAAAAGTAATCTTCCTGATAGTTTTACTATTTCTTCTTCTATATGGTTAAGGAGTATCTTGCCTATGCCATGCCTCTGGTATTCAGGTTTTACAGCAATCCAGTAAAGGTCATAAGCCCCATTTGTAAGTGGTGCCTTTCCATAGCAGACATATCCTACTATTTCATTATCTTTGTTTATGGCGGTTGCAATAAGGTAATCTTTTTGAGAAGGGTTATTTAGATAAATATCTATGAGTTCTAAGGCACAGTCAATCTCTTCCTGATTAAATTTTTGTGTATCAATGAGTATGATTTTAATAGCCTCTCTGTCTTCACTTATTGTTTTTCTAATTTTTATTTCCATTAAATCTTTCTATCGCAATACTGACAATGCCTTTTATTAATTTGTTATATGACCAGCCGTCTGCCCCTGCAGATTTTGCCATCCCATCGCCTATTGATATGTCAGGGTTTGCATTCACCTCCAAAACAAAAGGTGTATTGTTATTATCCAGCCGTATGTCAATTCTTGCATAGCCTCTGCATCCTGTAATCTCAAATGCCTTTAATGCAACCTCTTTTATGTCATTTTCTATTTCAGTTGAAATATTTGCAGGGCACACAGATGGGGTGTGCCTATAGCTGTCACTATTTTTCATCCATTTTGATTTATAGCAGAGTATCTTTGGGGCATTGGGAGGTATATTAGAGTAATCTATCTCGGCAACAGGAAAAATATGGGGCGGGTTATTTCCAACGATTGATACGCTAAATTCTCTGCCGTCAATGTATTCCTCTACTATTACCGGCTGACTGTATCTATCGGATATATATTCAAATTTTTCTTTCAAGAGGAAATTGCAGATTCCAGATTCCAGATTCAAGATTCTGGACTGTATTGATTGATAATCCTGCCGGGACAGGGATGTTATTCTGGAGCAGAAGCTGTTTTGTTTTTTCCTTATCGGATGTTAACTCTATTACCGAGGGCGGTGAGCCTGTATAGGCAACATTAAGCAGCTCAAAGACGGCAGCAACATTTGACTCTAAAGAAGAATCTCCATTAAATGCCTCGCAGAGATTAAATATAAGGCACGGCTTTGATTCCTCTATCTTTTCAATTGTTCTTATTAGATTTCTTGAATTTAAACCGATTCTAAGGGTCTTAAAGTCAGATTCAATCAATGCCTTTTCAACATCTTCAGATGTTTTAATTACAGACCGCAATGAGATTATATCTTCCTCAAACCCTCTTTTTATTTCACGGTCATCATTATAGATAATAATAATAAAGTTTTTCACTAAAACAAAAAAACTACAGCAGAAACCACTGTGCAGTAGCCGTTTTTTACAACTGCTGTCTGGGTTATATTTGCAGTTCTAACTATTCTATCGCTGATTTTGAAAACCTCTTTTTTCTCGTCCCAGCTTTTGTTTTCATCAAACTCAACACCAAGGGTTGATGCAAGCATAGCTGCAGCAAGATCTTCTGCATAATCACCTGCAGATTTTTCAGTCTTGCCATAAGAGTGATGTTCACTTAGATAGCCATAAGCATTTTTGTCCGTCGGTATTGCACAGCCTACAGATGCAGCAACCAGCCTGTGAGGCTCATTACTTCCACATCTTGCAAGGACACAGTATGTTATCATGCCTGGTATCAACTGTTTCAACCCTTCTTTTCTACTGATTATCTTACAGCCAGGCGGCAATATGCTTGACACATAAACCAGATTGCACTTCTCAATACCTGCATCCCTTAAGGCAAGCTCAAAAGAGCGAAGCTCCTCCTTGTGAGTTCCAACACCTTTTGTAAAAAACATTTTTTTTGGTACAAGCACCATCTATTTTCCCTCCTTTAGGTAAGTTTGAATTTAATCTTGTTGATACCTGTTTGTTATTGGCAGCCTTCTATCTTTTCCAAATGCCTTTGGTGTTATTTTGACACCTGGCGAAGCCTGTCTTCTCTTATATTCATTCCTGTCAACCATGCCGATTACCCTTCTTACCATCTCCATTTTATATCCCATTCTTACAATCTCGTCTATTGACTTGTCCTCCTCTACATAAGCATGGAGGATTGGGTCTAAAACAGGATATGGAGGAAGCGTATCTGCATCCCTTTGGTTGGGTTTCAATTCGGCAGATGGCTCCTTCTCTAATATATCCCTCGTTATTATTTCCCTCCTTTCTATAGAATTTTTATGTTTTGCAAGTTCATACACAAGTGTCTTCGGTACATCTTTTAAAATTGCAAACCCACCCGCCATGTCACCATAAAGGGTGCAGTAGCCTGTGCTTATCTCGCTTTTATTCCCTGTGGTCAAAACCAACCAGCCAAATTTATTTGAGAGTGCCATAACAATATTTCCCCTAATGCGTGCCTGTATGTTTTCTTCCGTTGTATCTCTTTGTAGTCCTTCAAATGTCCCTTCTAATGCCTCATCATACGTATCCATCAAATTTGATATAGATATTTTTATTAGCCTTATACCGAGATTATTTGATAAATCCTCTGAGTCTTTAATACTTCCTACTGATGAAAATGGTGAGGGCATTGAAACGCCTATTACATTATCCTTTCCAAGTGCATCTACAGCAATAACAGCCGTAAGG
>Ga0209000_1001682_pt1 | contig 13440 bp, 18 predicted proteins | sample RifGroD2_FD_183998 | JGI IMG/M metagenome (GOLD analysis project Ga0209000, IMG submission 183998) | Groundwater microbial communities from Rifle, Colorado, USA - Groundwater D2 (SPAdes) (version 2) | ecosystem: Environmental > Aquatic > Deep subsurface > Groundwater | place: Rifle, Colorado...
CCGGCCTGCAGGGCGCCTTGCGCAGCGCCTTCCTCATAAAAAGCGGGCTTCCGAAAGAAGTTTTTATCGCCACCGGCGCGGTAATAGCCGCGCTCGTGGACGTAACCCGGATAACGGTCTATATCCCACATTTCAAGGCTTCCGTTCTGGGCGACCACTGGCTGCTCGTTATCCTTGCGGTGGTCTCGGCTTTCTTGGGCGCGTTCATCGGCAGCAGGCTGGTAAAGAAAGTAACCATGCGCGCGGTGCAGCTTACCGTCGCCGTTATGCTCTGCGCCGTAGCCCTGGGTCTTGGGCTCGGGTTGATCTAGGGACAGGAGATAATCTGGTATGGCGGCTGGAGATCTGCTCATAATATTCGGCGCGAAGTATTTATTCCTGGCCATCCCAGCCGGCGCGCTCCTTTATTTTCTCCGGCAGCCCGCGCCAGAGAGAATACGTCTGCTCTTTCTGGGAGTACTCGCGCTTCCGCTCATATATGGCTTCGCAAAAGTGGCGGGGACTCTTTATTATGACCCCCGCCCGTTTGTGCAAACCAACTTTATTCCCCTTGTCCCTCATGGTCCGGACAACGGTTTCCCCTCCGAGCACACGCTGTTCGGCGCGGCCATCTCCGCGGTTGTGTGGATGTCCGGCCGTAAGACCGGGGCCGTATTGTGGGCGCTGACGGCGCTGGTCGGGATATCAAGAGTCCTCGCCGGAGTTCATCACATGGTAGATATCTTCGGCAGTATTGCGATCAGCGTCGCGGTTGTATGGCTAATATCCGGATCGATGAGGCGGCGGCGACATTTGAATATGCAGAACGCGGAGAGAAACAACGGCGGATAAGGAGGAATATAACATGAAACTGGCGATCATTATATCGGTGACGGAACCCGAAACGGCCTGGAACGCATTGCGGCTCGGGAATTTCGCGAGAAAGCAGAACGACGAGGTCTCAGTGTTTTTCATGGGCCCCGGCGTAGACGCCGTAGAAACCACGGACGAGAAGTTTAAAGTTAAGGCGCAGGCCGAGGAATTCCTGCAGCAGGGCGGAAAGCTCCTTGCCTGCGGCACCTGCCTCAAGGTGCGCAACAAGGCCGGGAGCGAAGTCTGCCCGCTGTCCAGCATGAAAGACCTTTACGAACTCGTCAGGGACTCCGACCGCGTCGTGACGTTCTAACCGTATGAAGGTCCGCGACAGCGGCATGCCCGACGCCGCCTTTTGGGAGAGCCTCTTCGATGTGGAACTGATCCTGGACCGCATGGCCGTTAATAGCTCCGTCCACGGCCTGGTCGAGTTCGGCTGCGGCTACGGGACGTTCACGCTGCCGGCGGCCCGGAGGATCTCCGGGTCCCTGCACGCTTTCGACGTTGATGATGAAGCTATGGCCCTGGCCCGCGCCAGGGCCGCAGCTGCCGGGCTTGCCAACATCGCCTTCCTCCACCGTGATTTTATTGACGAAGGCACCGGCCTGCCCGACGCTTGTGTGGATTACGTTATGCTGTTCAATATCCTCCATCACGAACGGCCCGCAGAGATAACAAAAGAAGCGCTGCGCATACTCCGGCCGGGCGGCCTGGCCGGGGCGATCCACTGGATCCACTCCGCCGCGACTCCGCGCGGTCCCGCACTGGACATCAGGCCAAAACCCGAGGCGCTGCTCGAGCTGCTGCGCGCAAGCGGGTTTCAGCCGGCGGCGGCGTCACCGATTGAACTGCCACCCTGGCATTTCGGTGTTCTCGCTTCTAAATCTCAGCCTTAGCCGCCGAACCGGCGCCAATCCTCCCCAGTGTCGCAAAAGTCCAATCCGGGTTTTCCCCCTCTCGTCGTGGAATTATGGCCGCGCCGCTTTGAGTGTCGCAAAAGTGTTACTTTTGCGACACTGGGGAGGGTAGGGTGGGGCCGTTTTTCATGGTTCCATCGTCGATTTTATCCCGACACACCGTTGTCGGGTTCGCCTGCTATACTCTAAATAGGTTCGCTTGATTAGGCGGGTGGGATTTTGTACGATTATCGTACATCGGGGAAATTATGCCTAAAAGAAACAACTCAAATCTGCGCGGTTTCGGCGCGCGCATGGCAGTGCTGCGCAAAGCAGCCGGCTACACACAGGAAGAACTGGCCAAGAAAATAAAAGTGTCCCGCCGGATGATCGCTTACTACGAAGTTGAGACTCAACACCCGCCGACGAGCATTCTCTCCAGGCTCTCGGCGGCGTTGCATGTAACCTCTGATGAATTATTGGATGACACCCGTATGAAAAAAACCATAATCTACCACGCCCAAGATCCAAAAAGCCTGCGCAAGCTGTGTGTTAGAGAGATCTATAACCAGAACGCCGTAAAGATTATACAGGGCGATTCGCGCAAGGCGCTGGCCGATATCCCGGCCGGCACGTTTCAGTCCTGCATCACAAGCCCGCCTTACTGGGGCCTGCGCGATTACGGTATCGCCGGGCAGATTGGCGCGGAGAACACGCCGGACACTTATATCGCAGACCTGGTTAAAATCTTCCACGAGGTCCGCCGTACTCTTCGCGACGACGGCACCCTTTGGCTTAACATCGGTGATTCATACACCAGCGGCGACCGCCTCTGGCGGGCGCCGGATAAAAAAAACGTAGCCCGGGCAATGAGTTACCGCCCCCCCACTCCGGAGGGATTGAAGCCGAAGGATTTAATCGGTATTCCGTGGCGGCTCGCTTTCGCCCTGCAGCAGGATGGTTGGTATCTTCGCTCTGATATTATTTGGAACAAACCGAATTGCCAGCCCGAATCGGTTAAGGACCGGCCGACCCGCGCTCACGAGTATGTCTTTTTATTCAGCAAGTCGGAGAAATATTACTACGATCACGAAGCTATTAAGGAATCGGCTGCAGGCGGGGACGTTCTAAAAAACCGGCGCACTGTTTGGAATGTCAACACCAATGGTTTTCATGGGGCGCACTTCGCTGTTTTCCCCCCCGAGCTTGTTCGGCTTTGTATGTTGGCCGGCTCGGGCCCTGGCTCGCAGGTTTTAGATCCGTTTTTTGGATCAGGAACTGTTGGCCTGGTCTGCCGTGCACATCAGCGGCAGTGTGTCGGAATAGAATTAAGCCCGGACTATGTGAAGATCGCACTGGACCGGCTCGGGCATGAGCAGCCGAGCCTCCCGCTCTATTCTCTCTCGAACTCCCACTGAGCAAGAACGGTGCATAAGTCTTTGCGAAGGTGATTGATCTGTAACTTTCTTTCGCTGCCGCCGTCGAAGTAAAGCTGGAATTTAACCTTACCGTGCTCGTCGGATACTGTGCAATGGCCGGGCTTCGGGTCCTGCTTGCTGTCTTTGCAGATAGTAAGTTTGCCGTCCTTCGCTTCTTGCAGTAATCCTTTCGGGATCTCCACCAGCTCATACTTAAAATGCTTTCCGCCTTTTATAAGGCAGCGCAATGTGATGATGCGCTCGTAGGCGTTCATGTGTTTTAGGAACTGCGCGCGCAGGCCGGCCAGGTCTTCAACAGAATCCTTCCAGTGCCCTTTCCCCAGCTCCATGAATTTGGAGATGTGTATCTCGTTCTCTTTAATTCCTTTGTCTGCCTGTGTTTTAAGCGAGAACGGGACGCCATTAATTGTAATGTCATGCCCGTGATTGGTTTTAGACTTCGCTAGTTCGGCGCTCTTCCCGCAAAGCTTCAATGTCCTTTCCAGCGCGTATTCGAAGCGGTCCTTTGATAATGCCTCTACTGAAAGGCAGTGGTGTATGCGCAGCACATCGCCGAAATCATGCAACACCTGCTCGTCCACCAGGTCGAAATCCTTGTTACGGTTTAGAACGAGGAATGGCCGGCGGAATTGCGTTATGATGTTTTCGATAAAATCCAACTGCTTTCCCGTCAGCTCCCCTAAAGCAGTTTTCAACCGTTCCACCCGCGCTATGATGCCGTCCCTGGTCATTGAAACACCCCTACTGTAAATTTTAAATCCGCGTCATCTTTAATAATACAAAACAAGATGTGACATTATCCCCTTGAATGTTGTATAGTGGGAAAGTATGAATATACTACTTTGCAATGGCAAGGGCGGCACAGGTAAAACAACATTAACTGTGCTGCTTGCGCACGCGCTGGCGGAAGCCGGCAAGAAAGTCGCGGTCCTCGACCGCGACCCACAAGGAACCGCTACGCAGTGGCTTAAAGAGTGCGAAAGTACGAAAGTAGCACTTTATGACCACGCATCCAAGTACGACGCGGTTTTTGTCGATACCCCGCCGCGCCTGGACACGCTGACCCCGGCGCTCGCCTCTTGTTCCGTGGCTGTCCTGGTCTGTTCTCCATCCCCCGCGGATATCTGGACCACACGGGACACCGCGGAAGCGATCCGGCCGCACCTGCCCAAGAAAGCGGGGCTGAAAATATTATTCAATGGTGTTCTTGCAAACACGGTTTTATCCCGCGAGCTTCCGGACTTGGCAAAACGTATAGGTGTTAAAGCGCTTTCAACTACAATCTCGCGCAGACAATGCTATCAACACGCAGCTCTACTCGGCTGGCAGGCGTTAGACCTGGCTGCCCGGGAAGAATTGTTTAAGGCAGCACTAGAAATAGTAACAGAGTAATAAAGTAGGAAAGTATGACAAAACAACACACATTACAGGCCCGGCTTGCCCAGTCCCTGGACAAGATGAATAAGCGCGAATCGAAGACCCAAACCGCGGCCCCCGCGGCTTTGCCGGTGGGGGAAGATCGGAAGTGCAAAAAACTGAGCATATCGCTTTTCAAAACCGACATAGCAAAGCTTGAGGGCATCCGTTCTTTTATGGAAGCGAACGGCCAACGGATCTCAATTTCCCAGGCTGTAAAACTGGCGCTCCGGACAGCGCCGCTTTCCAACGATCTTGTTGAAGCCCTGGCCGCAATCCGGGCAGAAGACGGGCGCGTTTAATAGCTGCCTGGTGGGGGGTATAAAAAAGTTATCAACAATCCCCGGCAGGGCTGCGGAAGTGGGCTGGAAAGCTATGATATAGGGGTGACAGACTCTCATATAGCTATGATATAAGGGTGTCAAAGGCATGATATAGCGGTGACAAGGTCCTCTATGAGAATGAGGGCTCTAGAATCGGTAAGAATATAACGGTTAGAATTCGTTAACGATTTTTCGCAAAACCATGTTGATAACTATCGCAAGGAAGCAGAATGACCTCGTACTTAATAGACGAAATACTTGAGCTCACCAAGGACCATAAAAGCCGCCCTTTCTTTGAAAAGGCTTTAAGGGAATTGGGGGAGCACGTAATGGCCGAAGAGTTCGGGGAACTGAAGCACCAGATAAGAACCGGCCAAGTCCAGAACCCGGCTAAATATCTGACCACCCTGTTAAAGAAGCGCATGGATCAAGCAGGGGGGGGCAAAGAGAAACAAGATCTTCCTCCGGCCGCGCAGGAAAAGCTTAAAACCTATTTTGAAGATACACAGTTAACGCTTTTTTCAAATTTCCGGCCGGTCAAAGAAGAAGGTGAAGTCGACCAGGGCGTAATGGCTGTGCCTTACGGAAAAGAAATCATTCCCTGGGCAACGTTCATCAGCTCCTCATTCTTTACGCTTTCCACCAACAAAGCTAAATCCGATAAGGTTATGGCGAAGTTCCGGACGCTTGATGGCGACGTTTCTGTGGTCCCGTTGTGGCGCGGCCGCATTAAGCCGGGCGACCGGGAGCGCGGTATTTTAACGGCAGAACACGCCAAGGTTTTAGCCGCAATAGAAAGTCTTTGGGTTCAGCAAGGCTGCCAGCGCAACAAATATCCGTCCGGCGCCGTCACCTGCTTCTGCTACGTTTCAATCCGGGACCTGGCTAAAGCTTTAGACTGGAAGTCTTTCAGTGGTCAGGGCTTAACCTGGCTAACAAGCATGGTCTACGATCTTAAGACTATGCCGTATTACGTGGACCTGTCCGCGATGAAGTTGAAAAATATAAATGGTTATGGCTTTAGTTTACTCGGGGACGTCGAACTAGCCGAAGGCAAGAAGCGCGGCCAGCCCGAAACCGTCCTTAAAGTTAAATTCTCAACGCCCCTGAGCGTCCAGCTCCTGGAGCGCCATGCTGTAAGCCGGCCGAAAGAGCTGGCGCACATACATGGCGAGCTGGCTTTCTTGATACGGCTGTTCATCGAGCCGATACTTATCGGGCTCGATGGCAACGAATACAATAAAACCCTGGCGGACCTTATAAAAGAGCTTTCCCTGCCTGCTGCAGGCTGGCACGGTCACAAAGGTAAACGAAAACAGATCTTCGAGAAAGCCGTTAAAGAATTGAACGCGCAGAAAACCGCCGATGGCCGGCCGATAAAAGTATCCATCGAAAAAGGGCTTTACGACTGGATGCTGTCGGCCAAGCTGGGCGGCGAAGAAAAGTGTATCGAGGTCCAGGTTGAAGAACCTGCAGGGCAGAAATGAGCCCTAATATTAAGTGCCTCGATCTTAAAGAAGAAGAAACCCTATTAAACGTCCTGGATAAACGCAAAGACGCGGAGCGTGCGCACATGCTCTACCGGCTTATGCTTGTGACCGGCCTGCGGATCAGTGAAGCCTTAAGCCTCAACGTTGGTGACGCGGAACGCGCCAAGGTGGACGTCCAGGTTAAAGGCTGGACGCGCGACGGCGAAAAGTTGATCCGATTAAAAACTGTCTATTTCCCTAAAGCCCTGCAGGAGCGCCTGTCGCAGTTCCTCCGCTTCAAGCGCCGCAAAGGTGAAAGCCTGGCGCCGGCAGCGCCGTTATTCATTTCCAGGGAGAGCGCCAGGCTGAGCTGCCGGCAGGCACAGCGAGATTTTAAGAAGTGGATTAAAGAATCCGGGATCGAGGGCGAGTTCACGCCTCACGCGCTCAGGCACACCGCGGCGACAAAACTCATGCGCCGGACCGGCAACGCTAAGCTGGTCCAGAAATATCTCGGTCACTCCGACGTGGCAACTACGTTAAGGTTTTACGTTGATGTCTTTCCTGAAGATTTAAAGCGCGCCGCGGAGCTTTTAAGTGAGAAAGAAAAGGTGATATTAGGGTAATTTCATCAAAACCAACCCGACACACCCTTGTCGGGTTGGGTTGTTATAATAGTTTATGAGCTGGACAGAATAATGCGTATCGAGCTGGTAAACTAAACATGTGGCCCCTACTTCTGGTTGGTTTAGGTATTTGGTGTATTTCAGAGTTGTTAGATGATAAGAAGGGGTCTAAATCCAAGAAAACAAGTCAGAAGCGGCAACGTAAATCGGGAGGAAAAAGAAAAATGGCTGATAAAAAAGTGGTATTTGTGGCGTTTGCGATTGAAGATCAGCGGCAGCGTGATCTTCTTGTGGGGCAGTCTCTTCATACAGCTACACCGTTTGAGTTTATTGATATGTCTGTGAAGGAACCGTATGACGAGGCGTGGAAGGAAAGAGTCCGGACTAGAATTAAGAGATCTGATGGGTTAATCGCCCTGGTTAGTTCTAGCTCGCTTAATTCGAGCGGCCAGAAATGGGAAATATCTTGCGCTAAAGAAGAAGGAAAAAAGGTGTTGGCGATATGGGCTTATAAAGACGACCGGACTAACCTCTCTGGTGTTAACACTGTTGTTTGGTCGTGGGAGGGCATTGGCAAGTTCATTGATAACCTTTAACACTGGAGTATTTATGCGAAAAGCTTTAATTGTAGGGATTGATCATTACGCCAGATTAAATCATTTGTTCGGGTGTGTTAATGATGCCTATGCAGTTAAAAATGTCCTTGAACGCAATAGTGATGGTACGGTTAACTTTGGTGTAAAGTTTCTAGCAGGTAGCGATCCCTTAAGCGCTGTATCAAGGACATGCTTAAGGGAAAGCGTTCGTGAGTTGTTTGTCGACGAGAATGAAATAGCACTTTTCTATTTTGCCGGCCATGGGCATATTGAAGTAACCGGTGGCTATCTTTGCACCAGTGATTGTGAAACGGGGGACGATGGGCTTTCTCTGGGCGATGTTTTAACTTTTGCCAACACCTCGAAAGCGAAAAATAAAATTATAGTTCTGGATAGCTGTCATTCGGGTGTTGCAGGCGCAAATCCATTAACACCGCATAGTTCTGAACTTACAGAAGGTCTCACAATTCTAACGGCATCGACAGCCGCACAGTATGCAACTGAGGAAAATGGGAGTGGGGTTTTTACGACTCTTTTTGTGGACGCTTTAAATGGTGCGGCAGGTAATCTAATTGGTGAAGTTACCCCGGGCAGCGTTTATGCGCATATTGATCAATCTCTCGGCCCTTGGGAGCAGCAGCGCCCTGTATTTAAAACCAATGTGAAAAGTTTTGTGTCCTTGCGTAAAGTTCAGCCTCCAATTACCATAACAGAGCTCCAGCGACTTATAGTATTCTTCCCCACCCCTGGTTTTGACTTCCCACTCAACCCTTCGTTCGAACCAAAAAGCCCGAGTCCAGATAAAACGAACACCGAAATATTTAGCGTACTCCAAAAATACAACCATGTAAATCTTGTTGTTCCGGTGGGCGCTGACCATATGTATTTTGCCGCAATGGAAAGCAAATCTTGCAAACTGACTGTGCTCGGAGAGCATTATCGCCGCCTCGTAGAACGCGGATGTATTTAATTCTAAGGTATGAAGAAAAGATCTAAAGTATATAACCCCGAAATTGAGCTCGCGAAGGGCGCCACCCTGGACGCCGCCTCATACGACAAAACCCAGAAAATTAAAGTCACCGCCGCCAAAGTGACAGTCGGCGGCATCCCCGGCCGCGCGGAGATCTCCGGCATAGCCACCGGACACATTCCGGCAGACGGGATAGAAGGAACTTGCGACCTGTGGCTTTCAATCTTCCGCTATATGCGCCCTGATGGCACAATCGACCACGTCGGGGGCTGGAATATCCCAACGGTGTTAAAGCCTGGGCAGACCGCGGCCGCCACAGCAAAAGCCTTCGCGGATTATATCAACGCCGGCACCAGGCCGTACCATGCAACCGCCTCAGGCGGCAAGATAAAAATAGTTTTCACTGTGAAGTAGATCAGATTCTGGGTTATGGGGGGGAGATGGATTGTTTTTTAAAACTCTTACGCAGTGTCGAAAGCCTTGAGAAGCGTCTCGGCTCTGCTGCAACAGCAACCGACCGGGCCAGCTTTCGCCAATACCGCCGCTTCGCTAGGTGGAATATTTCACTTATCCGGCGCCGGGCGCGGTGCCTGTAAGCTTATGGGGAAAAGCTTTGTCTTAATATCTTCATTCCTCCTGGCCGCCTGTGCTATGGATGCGCTGGCGGCCGAGGCTAAGCCCGTTTATAAATGGGTTTCCGCCAACGAGTATTATTTTATCCTGCCAACGTCCCAGGACCTGCATTTGTCGGGCGGCGGCGATACTCTTAGCGTTAAGCCCTGGGGCTTCGGCTTTCGGGCGGTAGGGAATGAAACCTTTTCCAAGACCGGTGGCCTGCAGTTCCAAAGCGTAAAGGTGGACAGCGCCAGGACCGGCAGAAACACCTTTTATCTTTGGGACCTCATGCTTGGGATGGAATACATAGCCCCGAAAGTCCAGGGAAAGCCTTTGCGCTTTACCGCCTCGGCTGTCGCTGACCTGGGCATGTCTGATACGACGTTCTACGCCGCCCCGGTTATTTCTGCAGGGCTGCTTTACACAACCGAGGAATACGCCGATACTCCGACGGGACTGACCTTTGATATTTATTACAGGCTTACCGATATCGATTTGGACAACGTGGGCGGCGGCGCCGGGACGCTCAAGCCGGCCCTGGGTTTTAAAGTCGGCTACATCTTTGAAGGCTTCTGGGCAGTGAAAGAAAAGAAAGAGGAATGATAAGGGTCTAGCTGGGAGGTTTCGTGGAACTTTCAGATTTCCTGATACGAGTGGTCTTTATTGGCCTACCGGGTATTATTGGCGAACAGATCTATCAAAAATTAAAAAGCAAATCAGTCCGTAAAGATTGGGAAGATATAATCGAAATCGTCTTATTTGCTCTTGGTAGTTATGCTGTATACGGATTGATAGTCGAGGTTCTCCGGCGCTGTTGTATATGGGATCTAAATCCTCCGCTTCGAGCATTATTTGATAGTGGAATTAAAATCTCATGGCTAGAAATTGCCGGTGCATCTTTTATAGGCATTATCCTAGCCTTTATTTCTGCTTATGCATATAACAGAAAGTGGTGGAATAGGCTTGGACAACAGCTTCACGTCACAAAAAAGTTTGGCGATGAGGATGTATGGAATTTCTTTCTCGATTTACCGGAAAGTGCTAAATGGGTATTTGTGAGAGATTACAAGCAAGATTTGGTGTATTATGGCTGGATCAAAGCCTTCTCTGAATCAGAAAGGAAACGCGAGTTGGTTTTAATGGATGTCCAAGTCTTCAGCAATTCTATTCCCAAAGCACTTTATGAGGCAGCGGCGATTTATATTTCCCGAGAGAGTGATGAAATGAGTATTGAAATTCCAAATGCAAATAAAGGAGATACCAAATGAGCGAAGAGAAAAAAAGCACAAACTTTAGTGAGGGCATAGAGCGAAGAGGCGGACTCAATGAACGCCCCGCCGAGGCGCGGCCTAATATCGTACCGGCGCCACAGAAACCGATTGTTGCCCCCACGCCGCCGACTCCGGCACCTGGCACAAACAATACAAGCAACGCAAAGGAATAGAGTAGCTAAGAGAACCAAAAATGGCGTTTAGCCGCCGGCGCGGCAAAAATCTAACCGAGCAGTCCCCCGGAAGCCCTAAAACGAGTACCAATAATCGGGCATGATTTGGCCCTTTCTACTGAGTCCAAAAATGCCCCCTGAAACAGGCTGTTAGCCCGTTTCAGGCTAAAAAAGGCTATCAAACGGCCATATTTAGTTATATACTCAAAACTATGCCACCATCACTCGCAGAACGCCTCCGGAAAGCCGGCATCCGCCACTACGACGAACTTATCCACGACCAGAAGAAAGACTGGCTCGTTAAGAACTTCAAAGCCGAAGGCGCTGCCCCGGCCTACCCGGTCAACGTGTCCCGGCTCATGCGCAACCTGGTCTGGCAGATGAAGGAGCGCGTCAGCTCCGGAGAGAAACCCTTCAACGAACTGGTCCGCACCTACTGGTACATGTACATCAAGTCCACCCTGGCCCGCGCCGGCGCGCTCTCGGCCGAGACCGACCAGTACAAGCAGCTCACCGAGAACATCGTCGCCATGGTGAAGGACTTTACCCTCATGTCTTACAAGGACATCGGCTTCCGGGACGAGAACGCCGCCAACAAGCGCATCGGCGTAAACACCAACACCATTCCTTTCTCGGAGAAGCTCGGCCACTTCAACTACCTGGCCGACCTGAACAAGCAGTACAACGTCTCGGCCATCGCCCTGGGCGGCCAGCCCTCGGTCATGAACATCGAGTACTTCGTGGACGATCTCAAGAAAGCTAAGTCCCCGGAACTGGTCGACCGCCCGAAGGTCTTCGCCATGCCCGAGGCTGCCGGCGCGAAGTTCAACCTCAAGCGGTCCTTCTACCTCTACAGCATTGTGGACTTCGACCCCTCCGGCTGGATCATCCGGGACGCCTTCCTGGACAACCTCCGCCACTACAAGATCAAGAACACCAAGACCTACGACCTGATCAACCCGGACATGCTCACGCCCGAGGAGATCATGCTGGCCCGTTACCCGGTCCGCGCCGGCGCCGACATGGAGGCCAAGAATAAGAAGTGGCTCGCCGACATCGAAGCCCGGCATTACAAGAACCAGAAGTACCTGGTCGAGGATCTGCCCGGCGGCAAGAAGAAGCTTTACGGCCTCGAAGCCGAAGCCATCGCCACCGCCCGCATCACCGAGAAACTGAAAGAAGTCATGCTCCCCGTGATAGGCGGCAACGAGGAAGCCCTCAAGATCTACGAGATGAAGAACCTCAACCAGGCCATCAAAGACCTGATGATCTTCAAACTGACCCACCCCGAAACGGAGAAACCCCATGGCCGCTAAAACTGGAATCATCAAAACCACGACGGTAAAAGCCTACATCACCAAAGCCAAGAAGATGCGCACCCAGGCGGCGGCGGTCAGCAAGCTTATCGCCGACTTCGATGCCGTGCTCGAAGCTGTCATAGTCGAAGCCGTTGCCCTGGCTAAAGCTGCCAAGCGCAACACAGTCATGAAGGTGGACGTAACAGCCGCGGTCGACAAATACCTCAAAAAGACCGACCTCACCTGGGACCAGACCGCCGCCCAGGTCATAAAGCACAATCCGACCGATCTCGGGAAGATCTCCAAGAACGTGCTCGAATGGATCTCCGCGCACGAGAACCCGAAGCGCAAACGCAAATGACACAAGGCCAGCTCGCTAAAGCGATAGCCAAAGAGTTCTTTCTTTCCCAGGTCGACGCGGCCGCGGTCCTGGACTCGATCCTGGCCAGGATGACCGCCAGTCTGCAGAAAGGCGAGTGGGTTTACTTTAAAGACTTCGGTTCCTTCACCAAGAAGACACGCCCAGGGCGCCATGTCCGGCACCCCAAGACCGGGCAGCTGATCTGGATACCGCCCCGGCTGGACGTGGACTTCAATCCGGCCAAGGGCCTTTTGAAGGCCAAGCGGCGCTGAGCTCCCCAGGTTTACGCCCCCATAGAACCGGCGCCGGCGGCTCCTGGAGGCGCTTTCCCGCCCTAAACGACCCTTTCCCCCTAACCGCCCTTAAATCGCGTTTATAGCCATTTTTGGCAAAATGGCCTTTTAAATTCGCGCAAGAATGCGCCAGGACAGCGTTTCCACGACGTGCCCGTGTCATTCTACCCCACGTTTTACGACGAGCTCCACGGCAGCTTGAATTCGCGCGCCACCTCTGGTACGATATTCTCAACGGGGCCGCGCAGACGCCTACCCTAACCCAAACCCCCAACCCCCCAAAAGGATATGCGCGGCCCCGCCTTTTTCCCTTCATCGAAGCGAAGGAGACGGCCCTTGCGGCCGCAGCTCCGCCTTTGCCTGGCGGCAAAGCCGGCACTGCGCCGCGGGCCGCTCTTCACGAAGCGGAGGCCGGCCAGACCTGCGCCTGTGCGCAGGCCAGGCCGGCATCCTTAAACGACCAGGTAAACGGCCATGCGCTGCCGGCAGCGTAGCCGGCGCCCGGCGCCGTCTACCTTGCCGGCCGTTCGCCCCACCGCCGCGCCCTGCGGTCGCGGCGCCCGGCCGCTACTGCGGCCCGGTTCGTGGGGCCGCATGGCCGCGCCTTATAGCGAAGCGACTTTAAAGTCATCACAATACGCCCAGGTCTTCGTCGACGTGCTCGGCTTCACATACGATGAAACGGCCTTGCGGACAGTAGCGCTGCCTTTGCCTTCAGCAAATGCAGCACTACTGCCGCGGCCGCTCTTCACGAATAATGAGGCCGGCCAGATCTGCGCAAACGGCGCAGACCAGGCCGGCATCCTTAAACAACCAGGTAACGGCCATGCGCGGCCGCCAGT
>Ga0209000_1001687_pt1 | contig 13428 bp, 7 predicted proteins | sample RifGroD2_FD_183998 | JGI IMG/M metagenome (GOLD analysis project Ga0209000, IMG submission 183998) | Groundwater microbial communities from Rifle, Colorado, USA - Groundwater D2 (SPAdes) (version 2) | ecosystem: Environmental > Aquatic > Deep subsurface > Groundwater | place: Rifle, Colorado...
ATGTTTGTACACTGGGAATTTCAAATAAGATAAGTTAAATGATTGAATAACAGGAGCCGGATGAGTCGAGAGGTTCACGTCCGGTTCTGTGAGAATGTGGAGGGGAGGCTCCTCTGCGTTACTCGACTAGTAATACTTGCAGCACTCGCAACTATAGCGATACCAATATTCATTAATAAAAACTATGAAGCAAAACAGATAGCGCACAATGAAAATGTAAGGTCACTTCAAATGCAGGGCCAGGCATATCTATTATCACTTGATTCAATTACGCCAGGAGTTATAACCAATGATTTAGTTTCGAGTGGATACATAAAAGAAATACCAGCAAACCCACTAGGAGGGAATCCATATGTAGTAACAGTAAATGCAAATGGAACAGTAACAGTAACACCCCGTATAGTACTAGTAACAGGAATACCAGCTCTTGCCGAAGTAGTGTTTGCAGAGGCATTTGCAAACGAGGATAATAAAGGGGCGGGAACAACAGCAGACTGGTTAAATGGTAGCTTAGGTGGTGCCGAGACAGAAGTATTAAATGCAATAAATAATTTAGGGGGAACAGGCAACGATTATTTTAATGCTGTAATAAAGGATAGTGAAGGAAACTATGTAGCTGTAGGATATAGTGATAGTAATCTAAGTAGTATATTAGGAGAAACCGTAAATGGAGCAGATACGAAAGGTAATACAGATTTTGTAATAGCAAAATTTAATAGTAGTTTGCAATTAATAGCAATAAATAATCTAGGAGGAGCAAGTGGGGATGTATTTGAAAGTGTAATCCAAGACAGTGCAGGAAACTATATTGCTGTAGGGAATAGTTTGAGTGATTTGAGCAATACAGGTGAAGGGGTAAATGGATCAATTACACAAGGCAGTAATGATTTTGTAATAGCAAAATTTAATAATAGCTTAGCATTAACCGCAATAAATAACTTAGGGGGAACAGGTTTTGATTTCTTTATGGATGTAATCCAAGATAGTGGAGGAAGCTATGTAGCAGTAGGGTATAGCCAGAGTGATTTAACGAGTATATCAGGAGAAGAACCATGTGGTGGAGCAACTATGCAAGGTGGTTGTGACTTTGTAATAGCAAAATTTAATAGTAGTTTAGCATTAACCGCAATAAATAATTTAGGCGGAACAACTTCAGAATATTTTATGGATGTAATACAAGACAGTGGTGGAAACTACGTAGCTGTAGGGAATAGTGATAGTAATTTAAGTAGTATATCGGGAGAGACAGTAAATGGAGTAGATACACAAGGTGATTTTGACCTTGTAATAGCGAAATTTGATAGCAGTTTAACACTAGCAGCAATAAATAATTTGGGTGGAGAAGGTAGAGAATACGGTAATGGTTTAATTCAAGATAGTGGAGGAAACTACGTAATAGTTGGATCAAGTTCAGGTGATTTGAGTAATATATCAGGAGAAACCGTGAGTGGAGCGAATACGCAAGGTAGCTATGATTTTTTAATAGCGAAATTTAACAGTAGCTTAGTACTAACAGCAATAAATAATTTAGGAGGGACAGCGGGAGATGGTTTTGACGCTGTAATCCAAGATAGTGACGGAAGCTATGTTGCAGTAGGGGAAAGTTCAAGTAATCTAAGTAGTATATCAGGAGAGGCAGTAAACGGGGCAAACACACAAGGTGATAATGATTTTGTAATAGCAAAATTTAATAGTAGTTTAGCACTAACGGCAATAAATAATTTAGGAGGAACAGTTGGAGACTCATTTAATGCTGTAACTCAAGATAATGAGGGAAATTATGTGGTAGTTGGGAATAGCTATAGTGATCTAAGCAGTATACCGGGAGAGACAGTAAGCGGAGAGAATGCACAAGGAGGCTGGCATGAATTCATAATATCAAAATTTAATGATGAGCTATCTTATATACCTGCAAGCAACACACTTATATCAGACGAAATAGACTTAGGCTCAAGCCTAACTAACATAAAAATCAAAGTAGACGCCACAATACCAGGTGGTACGAGTTATGTATTTAGTTATAGCACAAATGGTACTGATTTCACAGTTGTAGACAATGCAAGCTTAGATGGAGAAACAGATATAAATATAGGGGGAAGCAGTAGCTTATGGTGGAAGATAGTGCTAACGGGAGATGCATCAAGTACGCCAGAAATAACGGGAGTGACTGTGTATGAGTAGAGTAATAACGGATGAGCTTGAGAAAACAAATCGAAGTTAATATACCTATGTAAAGCACGAATAGTAGATTGGATAATTATAAGGAGAAAACGCTAATGGATAAGAAATCGGTAAGAGTGGTAAGGTTTGATTGGGCGATAAAATATATGCTTAGGGATAAGGCTAATTTTGATGTGCTAGAAGGGTTGATTTCAGCGCTTTTAAAAGAAGATGTAACTGTCATAAATATACTAGAAAGTGAAAGCAATAGGGATAGAGAAGAATATAAATATAATAAGGTTGACCTATTAGTAGAGGATAGTAGAAAACGAAAAATAATAATAGAAATACAAAATGCCTCAGAAACAGACTTCATGGAAAGATTAATATGGGGGACAAGTAAAGTAATAACCGAAAGCATAGCAAAAGGTCAACAATACGAAGATATAGCGAAAGTAATAAGCATAAGTATAGTATATTTCAACATAATGCTAGGGGACGACTACATTTACAAAGCATACACAGCTTTAGAGCCACAAAAATATAGAGACTTTATAGTAAAAGAAAATCAAGCAATAAGCTGGTACAGTAAAGGTAATAAATTTCCAGAATACTACATACTAGACCTAACCAAATATAAAAATGAAGTACAAAGCGACATAGATGAGTGGGTATATATGCTAAAAAATAGTGAAATAAAAGAAGAATTCAAATCAAGAGGAATAGAAGCAGCAAGAATAAAACTAAACGAACTAAAAATGACAGTAGAAGAATTGAAAGAATACGAAAGATATATGGAAAATCAAGTGATATTAAGAGATAAAGTGAAAACAGCAAGACGAGAGGGAAGGGAAGAAGGCATAGAGGAAGGAAGAGAAGAAGGTAGAAAAGCTGAGAAAATCGAGTTGGCAAAAAATCTGATAGGTATATTAGATATAAACACTATATCAGAGACAACAGGACTAAGCATAGCAGAAGTACAGAAGATAAAAAAGTGAAGACATTTATAGAATGTAAGAGCTACACGGAAAAGCAAATTTTAAAAACCGACAAAGAATTCAAGCAAAAAGCTTGAATTTTTTGTTTTATTTAGATATAATCAGATAAAAGATACTAATTAATTTGAAAACGGAGAGTGTGTATTTATGAATGAGGAAAATAATAATTTAATATTTGGTTTAGATATAGGGACAAGAACGGTTGTGGGAGTAGTAGGATATAAACGTGAAAAGAACTTTGAAGTGATAGCTATGGATATTGAGGAACACGATTCTAGAGCCATGGTAGATGGACAGATACATGATATAGCAGAGGTTGCAAAAGCTGTAGGACTCGTAAAGGAAAGATTAGAGGCAAAGATAGGATGTGAATTAAAGGAGGTAGCGATAGCAGCTGCGGGACGAAGTCTTAAGACATATTCTGTGAGGGTAGACAATGAAATAGATTTGACAAAGATTACTAAAAAGCATATAAGAATGCTTGAAATCGATGGGGTAACGCTTGCTGAGGAAAAGCTAAAACAAGAATTAAATGATGATGATTTAGAATATTTTTGTGTTGCACACACAGTTGTAAATTATTATTTAGACGGATATGTTATTACTAATTTAGAAGGTCATGGAGGCAAGCTAATATCTGCTGTGGTATTAGCGACATTTTTACCAAAGTCAGTTGTTGACAGTCTTTATGCAGTTGTAAATAGAGTAGGCTTGAATGTAACTACCTTAACACTTGAACCAATTGCTGCTATAAATGTGGCTATACCTGAAAAACTAAGATTACTTAACTTGTGTCTGGTCGATATAGGGGCAGGTACATCGGATATAGCAATAACAAAGGATGGAAGCATAACCGCATATGGGATGATACCTATTGCAGGTGACGAAATTACAGAACAGCTAATTCATAATTATCTTGTGGACTTTTCGACAGCAGAAAAAATAAAAATAGATTGTTCAAGAGAAGAAAATATAGTATTTGCGGACATTTTCGCAACTATCATAACAGTACCTAAAGCGGAAATACTAAAGCTTCTGGAACCAATAATAGAACAATTAGCAGATAAAGTTGCTAGTAAAATTATTGAGTTAAATGCAGGTAAGGCTCCTAATGCAGTGTTTTGTGTTGGTGGAGGGGGTCAGGTACCAGGCTTTACTAAGGCGTTAGCTAAATTTCTAGGTTTAAAGGAAGATAGGGTTGCTTTAAGAAGCAGTAAACTAATAGAAAATATAGAATATAAATCTGATTATTTAGAAGGCACAAACATAGTAACTCCAATAGGCATATGTGTGACATCCGCACATCAAAAAGGCTATAATTTCATAGAAGTTAAGTTAAATGGCATGATAGTACGACTTTTAAATTCTAGGAAATTAAAAATACTCGATGCAGGGATAGTAAAAGAATTTAATCATGAGAATCTAATAGGAAGAAAAGGTAAAGATTTAAAATTCACTTTAAACGATAAACAAAAGAAGATTATTGGAGAGATGGGAGAACAAGCTGAGATATTATTAAATGGCAAGAGTGCGGATCTTGAAACTTTTATAAAAGAAGGGGACAACATAATTATAAAACCAGCAAAGAATGGCAAAGATGCGAGAGCTTTTATTTCTGACTTTATAGAGGGTGAAGAGCCATTTTATGTGATGATTAATGACCAAAATGTAGAGGTAAAACCTAATATTAGACTAAATAAAATGACAGTTGACATAAGTATGCAAATTGAAACGGATGATGAAGTTGTTATAACAAAAATAAAAACGGTGGAAGAACTATGTAAACAGCAGGGAACACAGTACGAAAGCAAAACCATATATGTAAATAACAAAAAAACAGATATTCATCATCACATTAAAGAGGGAGATATTATATACATTGAAGAATATTTCATAGAAAATGAGAAAAAACAAAATAATTTTGAAAAAAGTTTTACAAAATCGTATAATAATGATATAATAATTCTTAATAATGAAAAAATTGAATTAAGTTCAGAAAAAAAGCCTTATATGTTTGTAGATTTGTTTAATTACATAGACGTTGATACCGCAAGTAAAAAAGGTAAATTAGAAATGAAGCTCAATAAAGAAAAAGTTTCATTAACAGATATCATAAAAGACGGCGACATAGCAGAAATAAAATGGATAGAAGAATAAATTGAAATTGGAAAATTAAAGAGATAAACAAAATCTTTTAACTTTCAACTTTCAACTTTCAATTTTCAAATGTACTTTCGGGGGGGAATAATATGCAAAAAATTATTAGTTTTGAGAAAAAATATACAGTCGGACATATGTTTTTTCTACTTGTAATCAATATAATGTATAGTGTGTTTTTTCAACCATTAACTAATTACGACGACTTATTTTTCGTAGTAATAGTCTGTAGCTGGGCAGTATTAATTGTAAAAACATTTATATTAGAAAGAGAAACATGGATAAAGTGGATAATAGATAAAAAGCTATATAATATATTGAAATTAACTGAGCTTATAATGGTGGCACTTCTTATTGTATCGGCAAGGGAGTTTAAACTCGAATTAAGTTTTCTATATTTAGTTATAATAATTGAATCATATATTGCAAACGAAGATTTAGAAGAACCTATATACAAGTTATTTTATTTGTTGCCATTTATATTCGCAAATATAATGTATGAAGGACAAAATATACTTGAACCTAATAAAATGCTTTATTTTACGTTTGGGATAGCAGTGTTTTTAGGTGTTCAAAAAATATTGGACTTAAATATAAAAGAAATCAAACTAAAATTTCTTGAAAATAAACTGTTAATAAAAGAAAAAAATAGTAAAAACGAAGAATTAAGAAAATCTCAAACATCCCTGCAAGAATTAAATGAAAAACTGAAGGGGCAAAAATTAGAATTAGAAAAAGCTACAGAAGAATTTAGAAAAAAGGCAGCAGAATTTTATGTACTAAAGGAAATAGGTATATTCTTGGGTAGATCGTTAGAAGTGGAAAAATTGCTCGAGCTTGTTGTTGATGTAGTAAGTGGTGTAATGGGTGTGGATATGTGTTGTATAGTTTTATATCCCGAAGGAAATTATGATAAAAAAGATGTGTCTTTCCATATAAAAACAGTATATGACAAAAAAACTACTAATGCGATAAGACAAAAAATAGAATCAGGAGTACTTAGTTTCCTGATGGATAACAGGGATATATATCTAGATAATGAAGTTACACAGACGAAAAACTTGTTCTTTGAAAACCGTGAAGTTGGATCTTTTGCGGCAGTTCCTCTCTATAAGGGGGATAAAACGTACGGGCTTGTTATTTTAGAACAAAGATATAAAAATTATTTTTATAAGAACATAGTTGAGTTACTAAAATCAGTAGCAAATCAAATCGTTTTATCAATAGAAAATGCAAGACTTTATGAATCAGTAGAGGAGCTAGCTATAAAAGATAGTTTAACAAAGGCATATAATAGAACATACATGCAAAAGATATTTTTTAAAATGCTCCAAGATGCAGATGAATCTAAAAAGCCTATATCAGTATCTATGTTTGATATAGATCACTTTAAGCATGTAAATGATACATATGGACATTTGTTTGGAGATAAAGTACTTAGGATGGTTGCAAAGACCGTACAGGCACATATTTCTAAATATAATGGCATGGTTATAAGATATGGGGGAGAGGAGTTTTTGGTATTGATACCAAATAAAACTTCTGAGCAAGCTTATAAAATTTTTGAAACTCTAAGGGAAGAAATAGAAAATACAGAATTAGTAGAAGGAGTAGTAAAAACTCATGTAACTGTAAGCTTTGGAGTAACGACATATCCAGAGCTGGTATCAGATAAAGATATGGTAGTAGGGTCAGCAGATAATGCAGTGTATAAAGCTAAAGAAAGTGGAAGAAACAAAGTTGTTTTGGCCGCGAAGGAATAAGGAGCAATATAAAATAAGAGAAAGCAAGCGAAAGGGTTTGCTTTTTTCTTGCTTTAGTTATAGGGAGTTGAAGTTTATGAAGACATTGTTGGTTGCGATTAATAGTAAGTTCATACATTCTGGTATGGGGGTTTATTGTATAAAGGCGTTTGTAGAGGAACATGGTGAGGCTGTAGAGAACGCTGAATATACTATAAATAATAATGAGAATATTATCGTGCAGGATATATATAAGAGAAAACCTGATATGTTGGGTTTTTCCTGTTATATATGGAATATTGATATTGTTATGCGAGTGGTGAAAAATATAAATAAGGTTTTGCCAGATACTAAGATTTTTTTAGGTGGACCAGAGGTGTCTTTTGATGGAAAGGAGATACTAAAAAACAATCCAGAAATAGACGTGATAGTGCTAGGTGAGGGTGAAGAAAAGGTTTTAAAACTAATTAAATCATGGAAACAAAATAGGGGTATAGCAGATATAGATGGTATTATATATAAAGAAGGGAAAAGTATTTTATATAATGCACCTGCAAGCTTTATGGAACTCGATAATCTTTCGTTTATATACGAAGATAATCTTGATGATTTTAATAATAAAATTATATACTATGAATCATCGAGAGGATGTCCGTACAGATGTAGTTATTGCCTTTCATCAGTTGATAAAGAAATACGGTATAGAAGTTTAGAAAAGGTATTTAATGAGTTAAAAACATTTTTAGATAAGGAAGTAAAGCAAGTAAAATTTGTAGATAGGACTTTTAATTGTGATGGAGAAAGAGCAAAAAGCATATGGCGATATTTAAAAGAAAACGATAACTGTATTACGAATTTTCATTTTGAGATATCGGCTGATATATTAGACGAAGAAGCGATAAATATATTAAAAGATGTGAGACCAGGTTACTTTCAATTTGAAATAGGGGTGCAAACAACGAATACAGAAACGCTAGGGATAATCAATAGAAGAACGAGTTTTTTGAAAATTGTTAAAAATGTAGAAATGATTAAGAGTTATAAAAATATACATCTTCATTTAGATTTGATAGCAGGATTACCGAAGGAAGGGTATGAGTCGTTTAAAAACTCTTTCAATGATGTGTACTCTTTAAAACCAGCAGAACTACAGCTTGGATTTTTAAAGGTTTTGAAGGGTACACAAATGAGAGACGATGCAAAAAAATATGGACTAGTATACAGAGAAGAACCACCATATGAAATCCTGTACACAGAACATATGAGCTTTGAGGATATATTAAAACTAAAGATGATAGAAGAGGTGCTAGAGATATATTATAATACAGGCAGATTTGCAAATAGCGTAAAGTATTTAGAAAGTTTTTACGAGACATCTTTTGACTTTTATGAAGCATTTGCTGATTATTGGGAAGCTAAAGAATACAATAAATATAATCATTCAGAAATGGAATTGTATACGATACTATATGAGTATGGGTGTAAGGTAGTGGAGGAGTCAGGACTACTCAAAAACATTCTAAAGTTCGACATGTATGCACATGAAAAACTTAAAAAACACCCCGAATGGCTTGATATAAGTCTTACTGAAAGTAAGAAAGAAGATATATACGAGTTTTATAAAAACCGAGAAAATATAGAAAGATACTTACCAGAATATACGGCATACGATTCGAAACAAATAAGTCGTATGGCACATATTGAGTGCTTTGACTATGATGTACTTACATATGAAGAAAAAGGTGAAATGCTAAAAAATGAAGTAATGATTTTGTTTAATTATAAGAATAGACATGAGTTAACAAAGCAGGCTAAAAAATATAAAATAAAATAAGAGACATCGGAGTTCACCTCTGATGTCTCTTGTTTTATTTCCATAAATTTTGCAATGAAATAACGCCGCGTTTGTTGTATAATGTAATAAAGATGTAACATTAACTTTAGTAAAGGGGACAGAGCTTATGAGTATAGAAAATTCTAAAATACCCTTACTTAAGATAAAAGAAGTTGTTTTATTTCCTAATATGCTTATACAGTTTGATGCAATAAAACCAGAATCTATAAATATTATAAATACTGCACTTGCAAGTGATGGAGCGTTATTTGTAATAAATGAGGACGAGGAAAACAAGGATTCTGGAACTATTGCAAAAATTAAAGAAGTTAAGAAATTAAAAGACCAGACACTAAGTGCAGTTATTGAAGGTATAAGTAGAGGAAATCTTGTTTCTACTCATAAGCATTCCCGAGTATTATATGCCGAGATAAGCGAAAAGACTCCTATTTTAATTAATTCTGAGGATAGGCAAAAAAACTATAAAGATGAAATATTGAGTTTGCTCACACAATACATGAGTCTAGTAAGTAGAGTGCCTAAGGAACTTTTTGATATAATTAGTAATATGAAAGACTTAGGAAAAGTAGTTGATACACTTGCAATAAATCTACCCATGACTGATTTGTATAAAAATAAGATATTAAAGCAGAATGAAGTGGATAAAAGGGTGGTTGAAATAATTAAAATAATGAATAAGGAAATAAGTGCTTTGAGTCTACAGTGTGAAATAAAAGAAAAAGTTAGAGTGGATATGAAAAATGCAGAAAGGGAGTATTTACTTAAAAAACAAATGGAAAAAATAAAAGAGGAGTTGGGAGTAGAACCGGATGTAGATGACGAAGTACAGGAGTATTTACATACAATATCACAAGTTAAAATTGATGAACCCATAAAAGATAAGATTATAAAGGAACTAAAAAAGCTAGAAAAAATGAAAAAAGATTATGCGGAAAGAGGTATAGTAAAAGGTTATATAGATACTTTACTTGAACTGCCTTGTAGTGATGAAAAGAGACACGATCCAAGTATACATTACATAACAAAAAAACTTGATGAAGAACACTTTGGGCTAGAGGAAATAAAGGAAAGAGTTATTGAATACGTAGCAACCAATAGATTTGCAGAAAAATCGGATAATATGATTTTATGCTTAGTAGGGCCACCAGGGGTTGGGAAAACTTCAATAGCTATGAGTATTGCAAAAAGTCTTAAGAAACGATATGTTCGAATACCACTTGGGGGGATGAAGGACGAGTCTGAGCTGAGGGGACATAGGAGGACTTATGTAGGAGCTATGCCGGGTAAAATAATAAGTGCATTTATAGAAGCAGGGGAAGGTGCTTTTGTAGCAATATTTGATGAGATAGATAAAGTGAGTAGTAGCTTTAAGGGCGATCCATACTCAGTGCTTTTAGAAGTTTTTGATTATGAGCAAAACAGTAAATTTAAGGATTATTATATAGATGTAGAATATAACGTATCAAATGCATTATTTATATGCACAGCAAATTCACTTGAAAATATACCAGCACCGCTTATAGATAGAATGGAGATAGTTTATCTAGAAGGGTATTCGGATTCGGAGAAGCTTGAGATAGTAAAGAAACATTTGGTTGTAAACCAAAATATAAAATATAATATAAAGAATGATAAAGTTTTAATTAGCGATAATGCAATTATGAACATAATAAATGAGTTTACAAGAGAAGCAGGTATAAGAGACCTTACAAGAGAGATAGACAAAATATATAGAAAAGCAATAAAAAAACTATTTACGGATAAGCAAAGTAGTGTTAGAATAACAAGTAGTAATTTACATAAGTATTTAGGTGAGCCACACTATAAAATAAAACAAGATATGCACACTAATATTGGTGAGACAATTGGACTTGCATGGACTGCATATGGAGGCAAGATATTAAAGGTGCAGGTAGATGTGCTCGAAGGAAGCGGGCAATTTAGATTTACAGGGAAGATAGGACAAGTAATGAATGAGTCAGCTGTAATAGCACATACATACTTAAGATTAAATGCAGAAAAGCTGGGTATAGCTAAAGATTTTCATAGAAATGTAGATATGCATATACATATACCAGAAGGATCGATAGCAAAGGACGGCCCATCAGCGGGAATAACATTATTATGTGCAATGATATCTGCACTTAAAGGGCAAAAACTAAGCGACAAGCTTGCAATGACAGGGGAAATGACAATAAAAGGTGACATAATACCTGTAGGGGGACTTAAAGAAAAAATAACTTCGGCTATAAGAAATAATATAGAAAAGGTTATAATACCAGAGGATAATAGAAGGGATATAGAGAAGATAATGAAAGAGACACATGGTAAGATAGAATATATATTTGTAAAAAATGTTGAAGAAGCACTAGAGGTAGCTTTTGGGAAATGAATATAAAAATCCCCCTGCAGGATAGTAAACAGGGGGATTTTTATGGGAGGAGACATTATGGATGAAGAATTTGAGAATGTAAAAAAAATAAACGCTAGTCACGAAGATGCATTTAGTAAATTAATTTGCATGATAGACAGACAAGTACTTATTGCAGTGTGCATAGTAATACTTGCAACAATCACAGGACTTTCAGTAAATATTATAAATAATTACATACCCAATTTTAATAATGTTTCTTTGTATGAAACTGTTCCTGCATTTGAAATGAACGAAATTGGAGTTGTAATTGAGGATGAGTATATAAGCCTAGACAATCCCGTAACCTTTTATAACAATGAAATACTAGTACCAGTAGAGCTTATAAAAAATCATATTGATAAGCATATATTTTGGGATAAGACAGAGAATGTTTTAACCATTACCACTCAAGATAAGGTAATTAGGATGAAAAGTGAGGATCTCACATCTTATGTAAATAATAAACCAGTAAGCCTTGATATGCCTGTAAAGATGTTTAGTGACGTACCATATATACCAATATCAGAATATGCTGACTTATATAATATAGATGTAAATTATATAGCTGAAAGCAAATTGTTAGTAATCGATTATAGAGATAGGAACCACAAGGTTGGAAAAATTAGTAGAAACAAAACATACATTAGACATGCAGCAACTATAAAAAGCCCTTGGATAGATAAATTAAATAAAAACGAAAAGGTATATGTGTATAACAAATATAATAATTTTATATATGTAAGAAGTGAAAAAGGATTTCTGGGGTATATAAAAAGTAGTGATATTATAGGTATTCACGAAGAACAAAATGAAAATGTTATGTCAATTATTAATACTAACGAAGGGAAGTGGACTCCAGCAAAAGGTAAGATAAGTATGATTTGGAGGCAAGTATTTAAGCCTGAAAATTCAGACTTATCTAAATTTGCAAAACAAGATGGAGTAGAAGTATTGTCCCCAACTTGGTTTAAGATAATTAATGAGAGCGGAGACATAAAGAATATAGCTGATAAAAGATATGTAAAGTGGGCACATAAAAATGGCTATGAAGTATGGCCATTAATAGCTAATCCTTTTTCAGACAAGAAAATGACACACACAGTATTATCAAACACGAATACAAGAGAGAAAATAATACAACAGATACTCACATATGCGGCTTTGTATGATTTGGATGGTATAAACATAGATTTTGAAAGTATTGCACCAGAGACGGGTGAATATTATATACAATTTTTAAGGGAACTTGCTCCTTATATGAATGCGCAGGGGTTGGTACTTAGTGTAGACGTATATATGCCATCGAGATGGACAACGTTTTATAATAGGACAGAGCTTTCAAAAATAGCAGATTATATATGTGTAATGGCGTATGACCAACATTGGTCTACATCACCAGTAAGTGGGTCAGTGGCTGCAGCGGACTGGGTTGAAGCAGGAATTCAAAAGACTTTAATTGAAGTGCCAAAAGAAAAAATAATAATGGGAGTACCCTTTTATACAAGGCTATGGACTGAAAAAGATGGAGTACTTGTGGACAAACCTAAGGCAATAGGCATGGATACAGCGAAGCAACTGTTGACCGAAAACAAGGCGATGATTACGTGGTTACCTGATGCAAAGCAATACTACGGGGAATATATAAAGGACGGGTTGACTCATAAGATATGGGTAGAAGACGAGAAATCAATAGCCGAAAAGCTAAATATAGTAAATAAATATAACTTAGCAGGAGCAGCATTTTGGAAAAGTGGAATGGAGACTGATGGTATATGGAAAGTTGTAAAGAACGGACTAGGCTTCAAGCAGTAATGCTTGAAGTTTTGTTTGCATTATAAAGAGAATATATTAAAATATCTCAAAATACTTGACAATACAATTGGAAAATGAGAAAATTAGTTTTTTATAGATAAAAAGGGAGTATGGTGAAATGATAATATTGAGACAGGAAGACAGGGGTTAAGGTGTAAGGGCTTCACGTTATTAGAGTGTGCGTACTGATAAGTTGTTATTGTACAATTGGTGGAAATCCAATCGGGAAAGTGCGAGTCGGTACACCCGTACTTAGCCTTGGGGACTGTAAAAGAATGAACACTCGCGGTA
>Ga0209000_1001688_pt1 | contig 13425 bp, 18 predicted proteins | sample RifGroD2_FD_183998 | JGI IMG/M metagenome (GOLD analysis project Ga0209000, IMG submission 183998) | Groundwater microbial communities from Rifle, Colorado, USA - Groundwater D2 (SPAdes) (version 2) | ecosystem: Environmental > Aquatic > Deep subsurface > Groundwater | place: Rifle, Colorado...
CCTTCAGCCGCCAATGAGGTTTCGGACTGCCTTTGCGGAATACGCACACGCAATGCTCTTTTTTAAACTGCTCTGTGAACTTGCGATCCCACATTTCCAGTCCTATACCGACATCCTTACAACATCTCATTATGGCATTTGATTTAGTCGCCTCACAAGCATCACTCCAGGTCATCTGCATATTTTCTTCGATGTATGTCGCTTCGCCAATCGCTGACGCCGCAAATTTCCCCGAAATGTAAAGGGCATATTCTCTGCATACAGTTTGTTGAGTTTTGCCATTGTAATTACTTTTAGCGGTTTTTACAAATCCGCCAATGGGCTTTAGTGCCCACTGCCCTATTCCGAATGCCGCGTTAAGCCGCCGCCTATACTGGATATGGCACATATAAATCTCCCCGGTAGGTTTTATATCGATTTCTGCAATCGTGGCCGGTGCACTGAGAATTTCGGATTGCTTTTCCGTTACATTCAAAACCGCAATTCCTTCATATTGTTCAACGGCTAAGCCGCCAATTGCAGGTACCTCTTTTTCTTCTGTGATTGCAATTTCTTCCGTCATATTTTCACCCTTTCAATTCACCAATAAATCCAAAAACGTAAAATAAATCACAACCGCGATACAAAACCAACTCAGTTGTATGTACTCCCACACATCATTTCCGCGCTTACTTAAAATCACTTTCATAGCTTATCCTCATATTTCTCTTTCTTATTGCTGGTTTATTTTTACTTTATTTAAAATTCTTGTTAAATCCGATAAAACCACTTTCGCATCTTCAACGACGGATTCAAGTTCGCAACTTAACGGCAACACATTATTAATAGCTTCAATCTCTTCCCCTTCGGCACTATCCCCAGACAACACCCACTCCAAGTCCTTTAATGCTTTACTAATCTTTGATAAATGTTTCCCAAACGCCCTGTGATGCGCATTTTCGCTTTTTTGTAGAACCGAGTCCGCTATCTCCTGCACCCTCATAAAAGCATAATCAAGACTTCCACCACTCATTAGATACCCCTCTCATATTCCAGAGATAAAATTAAGTTAGCGCGACGGCCAGAATCGGAAAGAACCGCCGCGCCGGTGGACGCCCACCTATATTCTGTTTTCGAATTTACTACAACTTGCAGTTCTAATTATCGCAAAACCACCAAGTCCACACCTATAACAGCCCTGGAAGGATGGTCTTTGGTAACTATAGCCAGATGTTCTGGCTTGGGTAGCATCGTAAGCCGGTGCCTTAGTCCAAACCTTTTTCTCTGTGCTATCAAAATGATACCACTTAAACACAAAATTTTTACAATTTTTGCACACCGGCAGAACCGGCTTTTTGCTATAGCCTTGCTGATATTTGATTGTTTCGGTACGCGACATGTTACTTTCCTTTCCTTGATTTTTAACATATATATCATGCTTTTGCATGATATGCAAGTAAAAAAATATATTATTTTTTATACTTCTCCCGCAAATTTGGGTTCTCAATCAGCATCCGCAAGTGTGGCGTAATCCGCCTCGCGCCGGATGCAAGATTGCCCACATAAGAGACGGAAATCCCCAGTGTTTTTGCTACTTCTGGCCAAGTCGAACCGGATTTTTGCTTAAAATTTCGGAGTAGAAAAATTGCTTTCCAGTCTTTTTTTTTCATTAATAAACTTTCGCATTACTGGCAATAGTTTCAAAACAAACAAGGCATGAGATTTTGAGGCCGTCTCTCCGACCTGTCAAGCCTGTTTTAACCAATACTGGGACTGGATCGCACGGCTTTCTCTCTAATTACGATACCATGCTTTTGCATGGGAGTCAATACAAAAATTTACCATTCTTTTTTAAACGATAATTGTTTTGGGTTATTTCCACTGTTTTTTGACTCAAATTTCTCCCTACAAACACATCTGTGCTTCCGGCACTCTCCGGGGAGACATCCATATTTCTCACGATTGATCAGCCTATATCGTTCTTTTCTCATTTTCTTAAGTTATTCCGAACCCAGCCAGAAGACAAGGACACAACTGACGAACCCCCTATCCCCCGTAAACAAAAAATTACAAGGCACACTTTGCCGCAGTGATTCTGTAGGGATTTATCCAGCCCCATAGCGTTCACCAACGCTCATCCAGCCGGCATGACTAAGGTATCAACTTTTCACATCATCGTGGACTTTTTAAAGCCCGTCCGCGCGTCTCCGCCCCCAAGGCTCAGTGTGCAAAAACGAAAATACCTCATCACAGAGGGCTGATCCGTGATGAGGTATTCGCACGACTAAATCTTTATTAAGTTGTCAGCCCCAACTTAAATATTCGATATTTCTAAGAACAAAGATAAAAAGACTATACCAAGCCGAAAACATTTATGCAAGTCTTTTTTCAGATTTAATAAAAAAAGGAAGGTAGCCGGAACGTCGGGATACGCTCCGGCCTTTTTTGGCAGGATGTTACTTTTTGAAAAAATACGCTACGACGGCCGACATTACAGCCGCGCCTACGATGCTTACTATGCCCACCTTTACGCCTTGCATCGCTTGTTCTATACGTAATTTTACAATATCCTCCTCAAGCCTGCTACATTCCGCGTCACGGCCAGCTTGCCAATTTTTTACCGACTCAAAACGCGCCGAAAGTTGCTCTTTCATTGCTTCCAATATCGCTTCAATACGTGATAACTTTCGCCCCACTTCAATATCTTCTTTTCGTCGTTCACCCTCATATTCATCACCCATTTAATATCCTTTATTTTACTTTATCGGTAGAAAATAAAATAACTACTTTCTTAATTCACTTTATTAAAATAGTGGCAAGCCAGCGGCTGGAAAGGGAAGCGAAAAGAACCACCAGCCTGCCACGCGAGTTAAATTGTTTAAGTTGTTTTCGGATCAATTTTCTGAACAAAACCGTCAAGGTATTTCCAAACCCCCAGCTTTCCAGCAATCATACTTATAGCATTTTTCGCAGAAAGGGAAGAAAGGAGTCCATCGACTTTTTTAGTCAGGTCTTCATTTTTAAACCCGTTTACAGTTTCCATAATGGCCAATTTTGTTTTGTCGAAATTCTCGCTAAAACTGCTTACGCCTGCGACTGTGGCAGTCAAAGCGTTCTTACGGTTATTTGCTACTTTATTGCTAACCAACACGCCTACGCCAAGCAGGGACGCAATACCAGACGCTATACTGCCGAACATGGGGAATGCTTCGGCTGCTTGCAACACTCTTTGAGCTTTTTCGAGGTATTGGGAGCCAGCCGCCACGATTACCGGATGGCCAGAAGTATCAACCATAGGATTTCCCCTAGTATCCTTTTTTTGCACCGGATTTAAAAATCCACATCCGGCAATGCTCAAGGTGCAAGCAAATATCAACATAATCAATAGACTTTTCATTTTTTTATCTTTCTCCTATCCCAACAAGTTGTTCCGAATTTTCCCTTTTCTTTTCCCAATAATTTCCTGACCTACGGTCTTTTAATTCTGAAAGTTTGCTGGAATTCCAATTTGAAGTTCTTGAATAATAACCGACAATCCTCGTTACTCCGTGAACCCGCTCGAAAATCCCCGTCTGCAACGCGCGGATAAGGGCGTTAAAAGACTTGTCTTTGTAAGACCGTACGATTGTATCAAGCGTTACTGCAAACGCATTTTGAGTTAAGTTGTTGATTATCTTAAGATAGGGCTTTCCCCCGTCCCCAACACCATCCGTGTCAATCTCTAAAAGGTTTTCGAATTTAGGCGTTTCGGATAAGGCGCAATGCAATCCGTAATCCATGTTTGATTTTTCTAACGCGCCCTCAAAGGCGCTAATTGCTGTCTCAAGCAGCTCTCCAACATCCTCACCAACATCAACACTTCCGCACATAAGCTTCATCTCCTTATTCCAAATTGCAAAATAAAACCACATAAACCATACAAATTACTATCACCCATAAAAAAGACATAACTCAACTCCGAATCTGTTTAAATCTATGCCAAAATGCCCATATCAAAGAAACAACCAAAAACGTAAAATAACCATATAGGTAATATCGCATATCTTACCCAGTACTTCGACCGAGTCCTCCTTTTACTAAGTCTCCGTTTTCCGCATTAATTGCCGCTTCCACATGCTTTCATTGTAATACCGAGAGTCCTTTTTCTTACTGTACCTGTGTTACTGCACCGGTTGAAGAATTCCGATAAAACTGACCAATTAATAATGAGGCGGCCTTCGCTGCCGTATCATCCGCGAAACTCAAAAGGCCTGTGTAAGTTCTCGTCTGTGTGGCGAATCGTACCACGATAATTCCGCTACCGCCAGCACCACCACGACCTGTATTTGCGCCACCGCCACCACCACCGCCGCCGTGGTTCGTGCCGCCAGCGCCACCACCGCCGACAACCAGGACATGAACCTGCGCGACATTTAGAGGTACTTTGAATGTGCTTGATCCCACCGTTTTGTATTGCAACACCGTGAATAAACCGTCCGCACTTTCTACCGCGTTGCCCTTGTCTATTCCTTCGTTCGTAGCTATCTGCGCCGTTCCGCCCGGCAGGTCTGCGGCAAGGGTGATGTTTCCGGAGCCGAGAAGGTTGTTAGAATTCAAAGTTTTTATGGAAGTTCCGCTCACTAATGTTGCCTGTTTTGCCGCCAAGTCTGTAGTCAGATTTGTAACATCAGACTGAGAATGTGAATGAGTTGACGATGCTTTTGCCGCCAAGTCCGTCGTTAAATTAGTAATCGTTGACTGTGCCTGCGAACCTGTATGATTGGCTCGGTTTTTAAGGTTTGCGTCAGTGTCGTTTGCTGTTGCTGATGTCGCAACTCCGTTCAACTTTGTCTTGTCCGGACCGCTCATTAAACCAGATACGGATGAAGTGGCGTCAGAATGGGTGTGTGTCGAAGCAGACTTATTGTCCTGTAAACTTTTCCCCTGCGCCGCCGACAATGGCTTATTTATGTCTGTGGTGGTCAGGTTGTTGATAATATCCGCCGTGTTTACCTTACCCGCCAAAGCCGTATCCACCTCACCCTTGCTATAACTCGCCATTACAGGGGAAACTTGAACCCACCCATCCTCGTCAACTGTCACGGAAATCATGGAGTTTTTTGGAATGCTAAAGCTGGAATCCTCTACAACATCCCCATCAAAATCCACAAGTCCAGAGAATTGCCCTTGTCCAGTGGTTATGCTGAATGTTGCATTGGCGCCGGTATGATTCTGAATTTCAAACTTCTGGGGACTTGTTGGTATCGGCCAGTTAGCTGTTGACAAGGCATTCAATGTTCCGCCTTCGAGGTGGAAAATCTTTGTCTTGCCGGTTGATGATGGAGTCAGGTTGTTCGCACCGGTAAAAAACTGTACCTTCTCATAACTCCCGCCTCCAGCCTCACCAGACGCGATAGGGATGATATCCCCTGCTTGAGTATCGAACTTCGTTCCGGTATCACTTGCACGTAATTGTACGCCTACCGGCAAAGTGTTTGCATTGCCTGCGAGTATCTGCGCTTCTGTAAACTCATCAGTGTAATATTGTACTTTCAGATTCATAGTTCAACCCTCATTTCCACGCCCACCAATGACCGTTCTCCGGTAGCCGTCATAAGATATTTACCGCTTGCAGGAATCGTTAAATTGTCTATGTCAAAATCCAAAGGGAATTCTGTCGGATTCTCAGGAACTAAGATGTTTCTGGTATCTCCGTTTACCGCATTGCTAATTTGTAAGGTATTTGTTCCAGTCCCAACACCCATACCGCTATCAATACCCAATATGCTGACACGCTTAAAAGTGGTCGCGCTCTCAACCTTAGTTCCCGTTGTGTTGTTATCGCCAAACTGCCGCACACGGGCAGCAATGGAAAGCTGCCTGGCGGGACCGTGAGTCGTTACGGCGGTATACTTGAGCCTGGAATGATATCCGGTCAGGATTATGTCACCCGAAGCGAGTTTGTATGTGACGGTAGTATTTGCGATATCTGCCGGAACATCCCAACGGACTGTAAACAAAGAAGGGTTGTTGGATGTAAAGTCAGCGGGGCCGTTCGTAAAGTCATCAGACGTGTCCACGACATTCGTATAAGGCTTCCAACTGCCATCTGTAGCAAGGTATTGGTATTGCCTTGTCCTTCCGGTGATTACTTGAGATGCTGTATCATAGCCTCTAAACACTGCAAGGTCAATACCGATGCTTTTGTTCTCGGACACGAAAGGAGTATAATCATCAATGGTTGGGAAAAAGAACACAGACGAAGCATCTACGCCAACTGTCAACGAACCTTGAAAGGCCGTTGTGTAGTTGGTTAATGTTGCCGTATCCGTACTTAGCCACATACGCCGACATAGGGGTGCAGTTGTAGTAGATGTTATGCCAGCAATGGTAATAACAAACCACTTCTGTGAAGGCATCCCGCCTTGAGTTTCTGTTTCATCTGGTGTAGGTGTCCAAGCCACCGCATCGGTAGGGGGAGTCCATTTAAGCGAGTATACTCCATCGGCATTCTTCAAAACATTGGTTGAATCTACAAGACCTGCGACAGAAGCATTTGCGCTTATCCCATTTGTCGAATATTTGACCTCAAAAGCAGTTCCGTTGTGTACACCAGGCGTATCTATGTCGAAAAATATCTCTTTTGGAATATTGGTATCCGAAACATACAACTTGTCGTTTGCGCCCATTGTAGCTGTTTGGCCAAATGGCGCGAATGAATTGATAACTTCGCTTGTTGCTTGACTTGTGATATCGGTACGGGAATTAGCGCCAGCATCAAATAACCAAGCCTTAAAGGTTGATGCCATCATAGTGGTGCTGAAGACACCACTGAATAATGTCTGTTTAAATCCACCTTCAATTCCGCCTGCACCGTCGTTTCCAGCTTTGCCACTTAATAGAGGAATTCTTTTGTCCATTATTAACCACCTTTCTTATTCCGACTTAAACCACAAACCCCTTTTCATTCCTTCCGCGCACGAGGCGCAATAATAAGCCTCATCGTAAAAATGCATAACGCTGTTTGCGCTTACCGTGTAGTCGCACCCTTTACAAGTCGTATCTTCCTCAACTTGTATAACTTCATCAGGCATGATTACCCCTCCAAATCTTCCGGCATGGGATGATCTTTAAGATACTTTGACACGCTTACAACAAAAGCCACCCCAGCCGTAACCAATACCATCTTAATTGTGTTCCCCAATTCCGCGCCAAGATTGAATTTGTCAGGCGCAATCAGGGACACCGATACGCCGCTTGATATCGCCGCGCTCGTGCCACTTATCGCCGCACCTATCAACCCTTTAGCCCACCGCGACCAATCGTTTCTGCTCAGGGTCATAGCACAATCCTTTCTGCTATTTAATTAGTTTAGCCGGAGACTTAGTTTTCAAAATGCCTTCAAGTTCTGCTTGATCGGCTTCGGACAAAGATTGGAATATGTCTCCCAGCTCTTTCAATTTATCTTCCTTTGTTTTTGCGTTTGCCAAAGCCGCTATACGCTCAGTTTCCCAGATCTGCATCTCCGCATCCGTAGGCATTTCCGGATGTTCAGACACGTCCCACTTAATTATTTTGTCGCCTTCGCAAACGATTCCCCTGGATGTAGGAAATTTCCAGCTCAGAATAGCTGATTTTGCCGTATAAGCAAACGACAAATCACAACAAAATAAGCTAACTAATAATACAAACAATAAATTTCTAAACATGCAAATCTCCTATAAAAAGTTAATCGCCAATCCTGTACATAGTCAAAATAATTGATGGAATACGCGGCTCTCCTGCTGGGTTGTAAACTTTCAATCCTGCACCATCTCCAGTCGTGTCAATGCTATGATATACATTTATCGTGTCACCCGCGGATAGCCGAATGCCTGTATTTTGTACAACGACTTTAGTATCGCTTGCAGTTAAGATAGTATTCCTAACACCACTGTTCGCGATATAAGTAGTATTCTTTTTTAGCCACATATCATATTTTATATCGGTCGCACCCTGTGTCTTCCCCACTTGCCCTGCCGCAATAATACAGTATACTCCAGCCCTATGCGCCGTTATCGTCCCGCCGCTATGCGACATCCCCTCAATTGCGTCTTGAGTGTCAAATGTGACTAAAACGGGGGTTGTCACGCCAGGCTCTTGGTTTGTGGAATCAGAAAGCTGGATAAAGGGCTCTTTGCCGGACGTGATGCTTGACCCATCCGAGAATTTATATCCCATTGATGCTGTTATTGTGCCAGCAACCAAAAGATTACCAGCAAAATTGCGATTTCCGGTAGTCACTCCGCGGCCAGAACGCGGCGGATTGACTTTAACCAAGTTTGCAGAATTATTGGGAACTAGCCAAACTGATCCCCCGTCAAAGACGCCACCTGCAAATGCAGTTGCGCCTTGACCATGTGCATAGGTTGTCATTACTCCCGTAGCAGGATTGACTTTAACCAGGTTTGCAGAATTATTGGGAACTAGCCAAACTGATTCCCCGTCAAAGATGCCACCGTAAAATGCAGTTGCGCCTTGACCATGTGCATAGGTTGTCATTACTCCCGTAGCAGGATTGACTTTAACCAAGTTTGCAGAATTATACGGAATCAACCAAACTGATTCCCCGTCAAAGACGCCACCTGAAAATACAAGTGAGCCTTGACCATGTGCGTAGGTTGTCATTGCTCCCGTAGCCGGATTGACTTTAACCAGGTTCGCAGAGCCCCGAGGAATCAACCAAATTGATTCCCCGTCAAAGACGCCACCTGCAAATGCCTCCGCGCTTTGCCCATGTGCATAGGTTGTCATTGCTCCCGTAGCCGGATTGACTTTAACCAGGTTTGCAGAATTATTGGGAACTAGCCAAACTGATCCCCCGTCAAAGACGCCACCTGCAAATGCAGTTGAGCCTTGACCATGTGCGTAGGTTGTCATTGCTCCCGTAGCCGGATTGACTTTAACCAGGTTTGCAGAGGCGAGAGGAATCAACCAAACTGATTCCCCGTCAAAGACGCCACCAATAAATGCAGTTGCGCCTTGACCATGTGCATAGGTTGTCATTACTCCCGTAGCAGGATTGACTTTAACCAAGTTTGCAGAGGCGAGAGGAATCAACCAAATTGATTCCCCGTCAAAGACGCCACCAACAAATGCAGTTGCGCCTTGACCATGTGCATAGGTTGCGGCAATAGGACTCCATGGGGACGTATAAACTGATGTTCCTGTCGCATTTAAAGTGCCAGAAACCGTAAGAGTCGTCGTGGTATTGGCCGTAATCGGTAGCCATACACCCGTTGCAGGGACACCCGTAGCAAAACTGAAGACATATTGTCCTACAAGAGCATTAATAGTCCATGTTCCAGAACTTCTTGTAAATATTGTATCGCTTGTCCTCGTTCCCGTTATAGCTGATGATTGCTGGGGGGTGTTATACGCCCATGCAGAGGAACCTATCCCGTCAGAATTTTCGATAAATCTTCGTCTATCACTTGTGATTGGCTGGATAAGCGGATATCCCGTAACACCCTTAAAAGTTCCAGTAAGCGAGACATTCTGGATAGTCGGGGCAGTGCCAAATACCGCCGCGCCGCTACCGGTTTCATCAGATAAAGCACCTGCTAAATTTGCCGAAGAAAAAGAACCCAAAACAGCAGCATTACCCGTTGAGGTTACATGTCCGGTCAGGTTTGCGTTTGTCGTAACTGTCGCCGCATTACCTGTAATGTTTGTTTGATCGCCTGTATTTGCACCGGACACCGAAGCAGTACCAGTAACAGTTAAATTTGGTAATGACGATCCGGACAACACCACGGCATTGACCGAGCTTGGTGTTATCGCGCCCAAGACCAGGCTTATCGCTGGCGTAGTCGTAGGATTCGACACGCTACCGGAAACGCCATTTGCGGTCGTGACAGACACGGAAGTTACGGAGCCGCCAGCGGTAGACTGGGAGGAACCGTCTGAAAATAAAATCGAAAGCCATTTCCCATCTGAGTCCAACTGTGCCTTTAATGCCTCATTTACTCGCGTAGAAGCAATCGGCGTTTGGCCGAAAACGAGAGAAGGAATCACTACGAGGGCATACAGAGTAGCACAATACAAAAGCCATTTCTTCATAAAATCCCCTTTGATAGCATTAAAAACCATAATTAGATGACTGATTATGGTCTATGCTATCAAAGAAGACTTAAGAAAAAAAGGAAAAAAAATGATAGTCACTTTTCCATTGACAAGATTGTGCGTGCCAACAGTTTAATATGTCTACAATATCCTCCGCTGCGAGCTTGACGAAATCTGTAACCATAACACGTACATCTGATCTTTTCATTGTGAATATAAATTTTATAATCAACGTCAGGATTTATGAAGGATGGGCAACTTAACGAAAATTCTACAAAATTAAGTTCATTGAAATCAATTTTTTTCAAGATATTTTTCCCTCATTTTTAAAGCTGTAATATGAAAATTCACAAACGATTACGTGGTCTAGTACCTGAATACCAACTATTTCTCCTGCTTTTACTAAACGTTCTGTCACAATGAGATCGTCAGTGCTTGGGCGTGGACAATCTCCAGGATGATTGTGCGCCAGGATAATACTTGCGCACGCTTTCATGATTGAGAATCGAAAGACCTCGCGTGGATGTACCAATGTTGTGTTCAAAGTACCCAGAGAAACAAGCTCTATAAATTGAATGACGGCCTTATTTGAAAGACCAATAACCCAAAAGTGCTCTTTGCTTTGGTCTGTCACGTGCTCTGCGCTAAGAATAGAACGCACGATAATAACAATATCATTAGAGCTTTTTACTACCTTCTTTTTCTCAGATAAAATCAATTTACACCTGCCTTCAGTTTTGCCATTTGTTCTGTTAAAAGCCATAATGCTTTATTGAGTTTAACATTTTTGTCAATTGACTTAATTGCTCTTGAAGAATTTCCAATGCGATATTTTCCGCATTCACTAACTAAACACAATCCACCTTTCATCAGCCTTTCTTGCATACGATTATAAATATTCCAAAGATTGTCTTCGGAATCAGAACTACGCCTCGGAGATGTTAGAATTTTTGCTGTGTTAACCTTACTCGCGGCCGGACGTGACCACGGACACTCTTGCCTCACCCAAACAGAGTCTTCAAACACAAGATCAAGAACAGATTCAGCGAAAATCTGTTTCTCTTCTGGGTTGACCTTGATTGACTGAAATGTCTCAATCTTGCTTGCAATAATTGGTAGTGAATCGATGATGTTGAATATTGTCTCTACGATTTTCTCGTCGGTATAACCTTGATGCCTGATTCTTGCAGTTTCGAATATGCTGTCGGCAACGCAAAGTCCATTTAAACAAACTTGCCGAAAAATACCAGACATAATTTGGAACGACGATAATCCATTATGAGAATTAGTGAGAATGATTTCAGGATGAAGATCTCTTTGTTTTTGAGAGTAAAATTTGGGTTTCTCAATCGAATCAAGTGTTTCTGGAATCCTTTATTATTACCATTGATAGTTGATGCCTCTTGGATATTTGAAGGTTTCCATCCTTCTTTTTCAAGCGTTTCCAAAACTCTTGATGTAGAAATAAAGCTGTACTTATTCGACAAATCTTCACGAGGACTTGATTGTGTAATAGTTGAGAAATGGTTAAAATCAAGTTGTATATCGTTCTTACTATAATATGAATAAACCATAAAAATGTCCTTTCAGAAATTATTAGAAAAACTTCCATTAAATTCCAAGTCTCAAAATTCAATTTCAACCTTTTGCCTACCCCACAGCAAGGCAGACTGGTGTGTCAGCATATAAATATCAATCCGCCGCCCCCCCTTGATTGCGCTGCCTGTGTCTTCCGCTACGTACACTTTACCGTTGATTTTTACCCGTGTACCCAATTTGATATATTGAGGATCAACGGCGATCATCCCCTCCTGCACTGGCTTGCCACTCTTGGTGATACCAACAGCATTTTTGCCACAGCATTTTTGACAACTACAATACGCCGTTGCAATTACCTGTATTGTCTTTGCTTCTACTGCCGCCACCGACCCACAACACAATGCGAATGATAAACAGATTGATAATATCCAGAACATAGCACTACCCCTCCACAAATTCCCAATCCAGAATCCGGACGCCACAAGGCGCCCGGAACATACAGACGTGATCCTATGCCTCTTCAATCTTATCTGCAAATTTCTCAGTACGTATATCACTGCCATCATGCTCTTCCAGCCATTGCATTGCTTGCGCTTCTGAAACTACCTTTAACCCGTCGTCGCCACACATACTATTGCTGCCACACGATCTGGCATACTTGCTCATCGCTCCACCTTCCCCGGCAATGAAATAGGCTCTCTTTGGCGTTCTGTACAATGACTCCTTGCAACTCCTAAAATCATTTTCATATATTCCATTGTTCCACTCATGCAATAATTCTGCCGTCTCTGTGTTGTAGATTTTTCCATCAATTACTTTCTTCATAAAATTCACCACCCCTTCAAAACGTAAAATTTTTATTTTTCTCAGAACCAGAAAGCGCCGACAACCAGTGCACATAAATCTATCAACAACCTACCTGCTGATATAGTTTTAACCTTTTAGATAATTGTTCATCCTGAATATATGGCAAAACTTCGTCCCATTCACAACTCCACATTTTCTTACAATGGTGACACGAAATTACAGGAACAATACCAGTTTTTGTATTCTTTACCGACGTCAATTCCCAAAAATTGCCTTTGCCATTCCAAAACGGTTTAAAATCCTTAGCTCTTTCTGGCAATTGTTCACCATGGTAGCAAGCCACATTGACTAACAAACCTGATGGATGTTTCAATTGGATTATCCCAGGAAATTCAACCGATTTAGGCCATTGATAACTTCCTTTTTCCTGATTATAAAGTAACTCTCCCCTGCTGTGATTCTCATATTCTCCAACTTTTATCTTGTCTTCGTCTGGGAATGGCAGGCGCCAAAAAAGATCCAACGTATTTGCTGGATTAAGACTGTGGTTCTCTTTACTTACCATGTCCCTATCCTCATATCGTAAATAGTACATGCTTTCACAAGTGCCAATTTTCACAACGACTCCATCAGTTATCCGTTTTGCATATTCGCCCATTGCATATCCTCCGTAAACCCAAAGAATCAACACATTAAAATTGCATAACCAAATCTTAAACCGGAAAATCGAATAAAAAAATCACTTCCATATCATCATACGAAAAGGTGGGCTGCATGCAAGCCCATCGCCGAGAGACCCTTACATAAAAAAACTATCTCCTTTAAGTTGTTATAATTTCCTTTTGTCTGCCATCTTAGAAGCGAGCCTGTGGAAGAAAAACGGTAGCATAATTGAATTGAACTTCAAATCCTAAAAGAAGATAGGCCGGGTACACCTATCCTCCATTAGGAAATAGACTTTGTTTGTAGAAAAAATACTACTTTAAGGTTTCTGGCTTTATCTTTTTCCTTTCAGTT
>Ga0209000_1001692_pt1 | contig 13405 bp, 15 predicted proteins | sample RifGroD2_FD_183998 | JGI IMG/M metagenome (GOLD analysis project Ga0209000, IMG submission 183998) | Groundwater microbial communities from Rifle, Colorado, USA - Groundwater D2 (SPAdes) (version 2) | ecosystem: Environmental > Aquatic > Deep subsurface > Groundwater | place: Rifle, Colorado...
TTCGTAGTTTTGTTTTTAATTTTTGTTTTTTAGGTTTCATAGATGAGTGTTAAAATGTTATGTCAAAAGTTTGTACGACCTATGACTATATTTTAACACTAATCCGTGGTTAACTTAAGACCACTTATATTTTTGTTATGACTTGATTATAACAATTTCTGGCAAAATTAAAGACATTATTGGAGCATCTGTGAGTTTTATCTAATTTTATTTCACAGTTATCATTATTATCGCAAATTTCATTAAAGATATTTCTGATATCAAACATGCTTCTTGGATTTGCACCAGCAAATCCATAAATCGATTGGTTGGGATCTCCAACCATAAACCATTTGAGCTCATTTTCTGCATCGCGCACATTTTTCTTGAGCTCTTCAATAATTTTACACTGTATTTCTGAGACATCCTGAAATTCATCAATAAAAATCCAATCTATTGATTTATTCAGAGACCGCTTCACAATATCATTATCTTTTATTATAAAAAGCGATAACAGACTAATTAAATTAAAATCAATTAATTTATTTGAATTTAAAAATTTCAAATATTTTATAACCGTATTCAAATGAATATCACCATTGTTTATTGGTTGCCAGTTGTTATTTATTAGCTTGAAATTATAATATATTGATTCACTTTTAATGATATTATCTATGTCATTTTCTGACGTGTTGTTGTTTTTTAAAAATTCAATAAGGGCGGGGCCATGCTCTTTATAATTAAAGATTTTTTTATATGGTCTTAATCCTTTGTCGCTTCTGTAAAGATAAGAAAAAGGCTCTAATATGTATTTAATACAGAACCTATGAAAAGTTAGGAATTCAATTTTGCCAATCAGGTCACTGCTAATCATTTTTGAACAACTTTTTTCCAAATCCTCAACATTAACATTTGTATAAGAAATGCAACATATACGGCTAATATTTGAATTATCCAGAAGAAGATTTTTTATTTTCAGTGTTAATATGGTAGTTTTTCCGCTACCAGGAACAGCCCTGACTAAAGTGTCACTGTTTCTTTGAAGTATTTCAATTTGTTTTTGCGATAAATCAAAGTCTGTTCCTAATTTTATTCTGTAATCAACCATGATAATCCTTCTTCAATATACTTAGGAATTATAAACTCGGGTAGATTTTCAAATTTGCTTATTTCTGTTGTATCGTCAGGGGAATAGCCATTGCTCCATGCATCTATCTCAACATCATCATTTAAAAGTTTTGCCTTTAGTAAAGATGATAGATACAGAGAAAGAGTTGGCTTTGATACTTCATACCCTAATATTTCATCGAAGAATGATTCTATTTTTTCTTTATCAATCGTATGTGAACTTATTGCTGTTGTGACATCATTTATGATTCCAATCTTTTTTTCAAATGTCTTGTCCTTTTTGAAATAATCTCCATCTTTCATGAATCTGTATAAGATCAGTTTCAAATATTCAACATTGTTTGAAGTTGGATTTTCAGGGTCAGGAATAAAAAAAGTTTCTATTTCAAATGTGAATATGTTGCTCCTTGAAAAAATGTTAGTGCTTGTCGTGGTATCACTAACGTTGAGTGAGTCATGAATAATTTTATAATCTGAAAAATCCGCATCTGCTTTTAATTGAAAATCTCCATCATGAAGACTTAGACATTTGTTTTTCAATCCTTGTTTGTCATTGTCATTAAAAAGTGCCACAAAAGGATCAAAATTTTTACCACCAACTTCAACTATTTCAATACCCTCGCTATCAATATCTAAATTTTTACTTTCTGGTTTGGCTTTTTTAAGATATGAATTTAGAATTGTGCCCAGTGCATATTTTTCAGAAAGACCCTCAACAAGCACTACTTTTTGCGCAAAAAGCAGTGCGGATCTTGTTGCATCAAGGTATTGTTTAAGAATTCTCCTTCGGTGCTTATATGTTCCAGATTCAAGTTGCAAAATGCTATCAATATTTGTAGCACTAGTTTGCTTAACATTTTTTTGCATGACAACGATATTTTTCAAATCTGATTTGGAGGCTAGATGAGTAGAATGGGATGTTTGCAGAACTTGTGTGAATGCAAAAAATTTAGGTTTTTCAGTGCTGGCACTCTCGTCGCCAGCAGGAAAATCATCCATTAATTTTTCTGTTTTGTTCTCAATTTGCGTATGTAAAAATTTCTGATTTTGAACATCCAGATGTGCCTCAGGTTCTTCTATGAGTAATAGATTATAGATAATTTTTATTTTTTCATCAGAATCATTAACATATATTTCTTTCTTAAGTTCAAACAATGTGAATATTGCTGAAATATAGGCAAGGTTTTGAAAGCCAAGACCGACAACTTTCAAATCTAGAGAATCTTTTTTTATTCCTTCGTTAAGATTTACAAGAAAATTAAAGTAACGCCCTACATTTTCAGGTGTTATTTTTGGTGTGCTGATTACAAGTTCAGCTTTATCAGTCAGAAGATTAACTTTTTCATTTTGCAGTCGTGATTCAATTTCATCAAGAATGAGATTTGCTTCCGGTGTTGATCCTGCTGTCCGCAAAGTTTTCAACGCCCCCGTTACTTCTTCAAATATTTTATTATTTTTGCCATTTTGGACAGCACCTCTGATGAGCTGAGAAACAAGAGAATTATATCCTTGATAGAAATCATTTTTTACATCTCTTAATGCGTCTAAAAATAAAAGATTGATGTGTTTGCGAATTTTATTCGCATAAATTTGTTTTGTAAGTTGTTTTTCAAATGAGATTTCTTTGTTTTCTCTGATTTTTTCAATGTCATCAGCTGAAAGATAGAAATATTTGTAAAATTCTTCCTTGTTGTCACAGGCATGCAAAGAACTTAAAATGTTATTATCATATTCTTGTATCGTGCCGTCACTTGAATAATAGTAGCCAGATGGATGGTATCTTCCCGCGACTAGAAAACTTATATAATCATCGTTAATATCAAAAGATTCACTTTTGTTAAATGTTGAAGGGGCAAAAACAAATGATATGTTTGCGTCTAAACCGTCTTGTGCGTCATCCCCATTGCTACTTGCAGGAGCAATAGAATGGAGTAAAGCCTTGATTTCTTCTTTGTCTGAAACATTGCTAAATGTCACAGTAATAATAATTTCTTCTCCTTTTGTCCAGCAGCTTTCTTCTTTGAGCCAACAGAAATCATTCTCCGAAAGTCTTCTTTCCCACGTAGGTATATTAGAATCAAGAACTAATCGTATGGCTTGTAAAAAATTTGTTTTCCCAGAATTATTACTGCCAATAATCGTGAGGGGCTCGCCATCTGGAATGAATAGATCAAATTCATCAAAGTTCCTGAAATTTTTAATATAGACTCTTGAGATATACATCTTGTTGAATTGTTTTTAGAAAATAATCGCTATTTTTCAAAAATAGGCTTTTGAAGCTTATTTAATGCTCATATGGTAGCATTAAGTGAGTATTTATTCAAGTTGATTTTGCCCTTAAGTAAGGGATTTTCTGATGTAATTCTAGAGTTTTCTTTATTGTGTGATGTTTTTGTAAAAATATGGCTTTATTGAGCCTTAGATTTATGTTTTCCAGCTTGACTCTTAATTAATTTACTGATAATCTAAAAGAATAATAATAAAAATTGAAATTGCTATGGATAAAAAGAAAATGGTCATTGTTGGAGTTGTCGCTGTTGTTGCCATAATTGCAGGCGTATTTTTAACACAAAAAAATCAGCAAAAAATAACACAAGATGTAAATCAGCAGGTTATTAGTACAACTGATTGGAATACATACGCTAGCGGTGGTTGGGGATATTCAATAAAATATCCTTCAAATTTATATATAAAATCAGATACACAAGGTGATAAATTTCCAGGAGAAACCACTGGTGATGAGCGTCTTCCAAAAGGATTGGCAACTTGGGATGGGGGGCAAACTTTGATCATTTCTGACAAAGAAAAAATGGGAATTCAAGACATTATGCCAGATGAAAGAATACATTTTGTGATAACAACCTTTAAACTGACTCAAGCAAGAGAAAAAAATCAAACATTCGAATCATATTTTAAGGATGATAAAAATCTTTCAAGAATTACAATGAATGGATTTGATATTTATGACGTTATAAATACAAATTCAGAAGGAGGCAACGGCGTGCATAGATACATTGTGAAGGATGATTGGGTATTTGATTTGAATGGTCAGGTATATTTAAAAAATAAACAAATTAGTTCAGATGATTTAGGAATGATAAAAAAAATAATATCAACATTTGAATTTACAAAATAGATTAGTGAAGGAATGATTTAAATACGGAAAAAGAAAGGAGGCAGTATCTTAAAAAGTTAATGGAAATTAGTGAGGTTTTTTCATCGTGCAAAATAACCCAAGGAGGATTAAGATGCGAAAGTGTACTAATATTATCTTGAATATGTTGTCACTATTGGTGATGTTGCTTCCAGTCAATGCTCACGCAAACAGAAGCGTGGAAGATGCAATCAGTTGGGCAGATGCTCAGATTGGAAGTAATCAGGATTCTGAACATAATAATCAGGCATGGGCTGGTATGTGCATGCACTTTTGTGGACATGTATACGGACTATCCCAGTCGGGTTTTCCGGAGGCAAAAGATGGTTGGGCTGACACAGGTAGCACTTTTGGGAATAAAAATACAAGTACAGATTTTAATTCCATACCGAGAGGTGCTCTCGTGTTTTTCAGTACAAACTTATTTCCAACTGGACATGTAGGAGTTTCCGTGGGAAATGGTCGAATGGTTCATGCCTGGGTCGCTGGAGTTAAAATTGATTCAATTGATAACCTGGCTCAATATTATCTGGGATGGAGATGGCCAAATGGATGGACAAGTGACTTACCTTCTTCCGCTCCAAATATTCAATATCGGCTTGTTGGTAATGTCGCATGGAGTCCACCAAACAAGTCCTGTCTTTACGCCAATATGTGGATATTTTTCCAAAACGGCTATCCGAATGGTGGGCAATCGCTCGGCTCAAACTCAATTTGCCAACAGGAAGAATATGAAATGATGATGACATTGGGAGGCGTGTTCTCGAATTGGTGGAAGGTGCTTTATAGTCCAGTCGATCTTGTTGATAATGGAATTTGCACGCAATAAAAATATGCCGCAAAAGGAGGTTAACTGTGAAATTCTTCAAATTTTGGGTGTTACTGTTTTTGGCAGTAAATATCCACCCAAGCAATGTTGATGCGGATTGCGGAAGCTACATCTATATTTCCAGTGGCACTTCAAATCCGAGTTCTAATCCTGATCCCCCTGTTAATTCTCAAATTAGTTTGCCAGATTTTGTCATTAAGAAGATTTGGCTTTCTGATTCGGCAGGCATCGCCAAAACAACATTCACACCCGGCGAAGCTATGCAAATTCATGTTGACGTGAAGAATGTTGGAGCTGACACGCCTTCCGGAATTAACATCAAGTATTTTCTGTCCAACGGGAAAAAAAGGGATTCGAATCCGAAAAAGATTAGTACGGACTTTATTCACAAAGACGATCTGCAAGGAGGTGAAACCCATAGCGAGCTGAAAAACACAACCGCACCCACTACTTTGGGAACATACAATATGGCGGCTAAGGCAGATTCGGATAGTGATATTACCGAAATGCGTGAGAATAACAACTGGTCAGATGAAGCGGTGTTTGTTGTTACAACACCAAACTATACGCCAGTTGGAAGTTTGGAGCTTGCCACATGCAATGCTACTCAAGGATGGGCCAGTGACCAAAACACCACGAACCCGATATATATTCATGTCTATGCTGGCGATGCAAACGGAAATAACCAAGTGTTTAAAACTGCTGTTTATGCAAATATCTATCAGGACAATGTTGGGTATCACGGTTTTACATGGTCTGTTCCAGATACCCTAAAAACAGGGGCACCGTTCACATTATTTTTCTACGCAATTAATGTGCCAGCTGGGAATAATCCGCTGATAGGTCAGACTCAATTAATCTGTGTTGGGTCATGGTTTAATCCCATTATGAATCTCATTCTGAACAACAACTAACGAAAAAACAAAGGAGAAGAAAATGAAAAAGATTATCGTGGCAGTACTGGCTGTTGTTGCAATGTTCATCGTTTGTTCCAAAACGGCATTGGCGACGGAATATTCAACTGGCAATGTTACACTCACATCTATCTACGCTATAATTGCGTCTCGACCGATTTCGCCAGTGGCTACTTCATTTTCCAGAGTTTTGTTTACTCAGGGAACCTCGTTGGGCGTGTGTTATGGGACTGGCGCCGATATTCAAACTACGTCTTCAAACAACCATGTCCTGGCTACGCTGTTGTTGGCGATTGCACAAAAACGGCAAGTCAATATATTCGTGGATTCAACGCTGAGAGCAAACAATGACAATGTCTGCTCAATTACCGCCGTCGTCATGGATCTCCCGTAGTGATTAAGTCTGCAATGCAAGACAAAGTTCAAAAGCTGCTTACGCTAAGTCGTAAGCAGCTTTTTATATTTCTGTGATATTATTTAGTTAAGTAATTACTTAGCTTCTCTAAGATGATAAACAGGCGCATAAAAAAGACAGTTCAGTTAATAATTCAGTCGAATGGCTGTTGTCTTTTTTCGGTACAACCTATTTCAGAGTTGTTTGTGAAATCAAAAGGAATTGCTGGAGATGTTGGTCCACAACCCAATCGCACTATATATTTTGAAAAAAATGGGAACGGAAAATATTTTGCCGATACGAATCGTTTTCTTAAGCAGAAATTTAAATATGTACAAGAAATAAACATAGATTATGTTTTGAGAAATGGATTTTCATATAATGCTAGTTATGATTTTCCCGTAAGGCTTTATCAAGATTTTATAAAAATTAACAACAAAAAAGAATTTAAAGAATTCATAAAAAAAATAAACTTCTGTATTTTTCCAAGAGAAATTGAGTTGAATGGATTAAGAGCAAAATATCAAAGCATGCTTTTGACTGATGAAGTAGAGCATGTTGTAGCAAATTTTCCACTAGAAAAAAATTTGCAAAAAAGAATTAAAGAAAATCAGGAACATATACAAAAAGTAAATCTCGATTTTCTTTGGGAAAAAAAGGAGATTTTAAAAATGTTAGTTGAAAAATTCAATTCAAAGGAAATGATTTATCATGATTTTCTTTGGCTGAATGATCAAATGGAAAACAGTTCTGATGTCTTGCTTGATCCTCATCATTTTTCACTTAAGCAAATAAATTCAACGTACGAACCAGAAAATGATTATTCAAGAGGAGATTGTTATCGGGAGAAAAAATTATCTCAAACGATGTTGGTTCCTGGACATAGAATTTATGGACATTTTGCTTTGTGTTGTTTTGAATTTTTCTTAGACATTAAAGACTCCATCGCTATGGTAATTTGTCCTTATTGTGGTTGTGTTATCGGTCCAAAAAACGGAAAGAAATGGCGATGTGGAAAAGAAAAATTAGAATGTGTGACTATGCAAAAAAATGAAGACAAAAGAAAGCAGCGAGTTAGCCAAGAAAAAAGAAAACATGTGGATAATTTTTAGAATAAAAAAGTCAAAAAACACCTTAACTTAGCCAAAATTTAAAATAATAATGAAAGTTTGTGTCGCATTTATAAAATGCGATTTTTTAGTTGTACCCTGGATACATAGGTAGCTAATAAAAAATAGACATGTCCAACATGTTTTCGACACAATTAATGAAAAAAGCGAAAATCGTTCTTGAAGAAAAAAGTGGACGCGTATTAAGCGACGACGAAATTGAAATAATGCTTGACCGCTTGAGTCAGTTGGGAATGTTTTTTGTAAAAAATGTTTTGGATAATAAAACGAAAATCAAAAAATATGAGATCAATTCAGAGAAGATTTAAAATAAAATCACACGAAAATCCTTATTCAAGTTCATTCGTAAATTTCAAGCTTGCTATTGAAGGTCAAAATTTCAAAAAACGCACAATCCGACATTGGTTTGTCAAACTAGTTGAAAATGATGATTATGACAAAAAAGAAAAACGCGCAATTTTACGAGAACTTGAGAAACCAAAACCACCCTGACGGCTGCACGTTTTGAAGGATAATCGTATCTTAAACGGATGATTTTCATCGAAGCATACGTCTATGCATATTTAATATCATAAACGCGTCTAGCGCTAAAATTATGACTACTCCAAATGAAATATTTGAAGAAAGTAAGCGAAAAGAAGAAGCTTTTCGCGAACAGCGACAGAGAGATGCCCAAAGGGAGGTAGAAATTATTGAACTCACAGCATCAAAACTTGCCGATAAGATTATAGACAAAAATTCGTTTTTCAAGTCTTCCGAATTTGAACAGGAATTATTGGCCACGATAAAAAAAATAGCTTCCTCTGACATTATCGACAGAATTCTGGATCACATGAAATGTCCAATGCTCACAAAGCCAAACTGGGGTTATTGCACTGGATGCGAAAAAGGCAAAGAAGAATGGTGCGACAGTATCAAATTTCTTGAATGTCCAGCATTTAGCCAATATCGAGCTCATGAATTGGTTGAAGGTCCGAAACGAAAACTTGCAAAAAGCAAAGTTGCGAAAAAAAAGAAGCCTGCGAGAAAGAAAAAGTAACCAAAAAGAAAGAGTTTAGTTAGAAAAGTAATGGAATGAATCCCAATGCATTGAAATGCATTGAAATACAATCCCTACTACACTATCTACTACACTACCTAAGGAGAATTAAAATTATTTTCTAAACGGTCTGTTTTTTCTTTCTGTATTGCGCAATATGCAAAACGAATCTTAAAAATCGAACAGAATCGCGCGATAAGCGAGACAAGCCGTACAGAATTTATTTTCTTGCTTTAAATAAGCCATTTGTTGCAGATTAGTTGATGAGTTTAATTTTGAGGGCAATTTTCCGCGCGCTTGCAACGAATCGCAAGTTTTAACAATTTCATGAATCAGAACAGAGGCGCAGTTCAGCATTTGGGAGTTGCTGTCACGCATTCCAAAAAGAAATTTTCCGAGCAGGTGCCTTTGATGCCTCCGCGCGCCCACGGAAGCAGTCGGAGCTGCAGCAAAAGCACCAGCGCAGGAAAATTTTGTCGTGACAGCAACGGCATAGAAAAAGGAGCGGAAAAATTGTGCTTGGAGGACGAATGAGTCCGACAAGCTTTCACTGTCCGCGACAACCTTTGACACGGATTGAGGAGCGAACCACCAGTTTTGATTGCAATGAGAGGGAGAGCGAACGACCGTCCAACCAGAGCGACATCTTCTTTGTATTTTCGTAGAAGTCTCACGCCCTCTCAAGATTGAGAGGGTTGGGGTGAGTTGAAAGTCAAAGTGAGAAAAGAAAAGAGTGTCTGGCAATGCTGCATTCTTGCGACATTCCAAGTTCTCAAAAATGACGACGAGGGAACGCAGAAGGAAATTTTTGTCAGAACTTGTGCCAATGTCGCAAAATGTCACATTGCCAGAGGGTGAGAAACACCTTCACTCAGAATGTTAAATCGTCAAAGTGTTTTTCAGCCCCTTGCACCTTTTCTTTTCAACTCCTTGAGGGATTGGGAGCTTGAGGGAAAACCGCAGTGGGTTTCCCTCATTTTAAAGAGTTTTTTCAAAATCCATATAAATTGTGCGGTGCAAAACATTTTTCCGTCTGAAAGAATTGCAACCTGCTTGTCTGATTTTTTCGGTAATCCGGAAAATATCAGTCTGGCAAGTTTTCATCTGACTAATATATTTTCAGATGGAAAAATGTTTTTGACCGCTTTCCTTGGTGGTTGATTTTGAAAAGACCTCTGCTTGGTATTTATTTGAAAGTTTGGCGAGTCTGAAATCTTATTTGTCTCACGAGGCGGAACCGAGCCAAGACCTAAGTTAGGGGCGTAGAAGCACGGAATATAAAATAAAAATATCACTAGAAATGATTTAAATACTATGATATTATTGATGTGGACACAATTCAATATTACGGAAACATGGAATGATGCCTTTTTGGTATCGTTCCGGGAAAGGGCGACCTTTGCTACAGTTTCCGTAAGGAATTGTGTCCAAGCAGGGTCGCTCTTTGTTGTGTAAAAACAAAAATATGAATCTTTTGGACACAATTTCTTTATCAAATAGCGGAATGGCAAGCACAGGCGAGCTCATATTATTTTTCGGTGTGATCGCACTCATGATTTTTGACGAAATAATTTCTAATAAAAAAACAAAATGAAATACGTCATCTATGCCAGAAAATCATCAGAGGGCGAAGACCGACAGGCAAAATCAATTGAGGATCAGGTCAATATCATGAAGGAAATCGCAAAGAAGGATGGTATTAATATTCTTCAAATTTATTACGAATCAAAATCAGCCAAATCTCCCGGACGACCAGTTTTCAATGAGATGATTAAGAATTTTGAAAAAGGAAAATTTGACGCAATACTTTGCTGGAAAATTGACCGCCTTGCAAGGAATCCAAAAGATGAAGGCACTATAAAATGGATGTTGCAAAAGGGTGTTATCAAGATAATAAAAACCAATGACCGTGATTATTTGCCGGACGATAATTCTTTGATTGCTAGTGTGGAGTTTGGCATGGCGACTCAATATGTAAAAGATTTGTCAAAGAATGTGCTTCGTGGACTTAATGAAAAAGTGAAGCGTGGCGAATACGCTGGACATGCTCCAGTCGGATATCAGACAGATTACAAGACACGCAAATTATTATTAGATTTGGAAAGTTCGCCATACATTGCAACTGCTTTTAGGTTATATGCGACTGGGAAATTTTCAATCCAAAGTCTGGCGGATAAGCTTTATGAGGACGGCTTACGCTCAAAGACTGGCAAGAAAGTTCATCATTCCACAATTCACAAAATTATTACAAATCCAATATATTATGGATATTTCATGTGGAAAGGAGAACTTCACAAGGGTATTCATGAAAGAATTGTTTCTAAGGATCTCTTTGACGAAGTGCAAAAGGTTTTGGAGCCAAAGAAGCATTTAAAACGAAATAAGAAAAAACATTTTCTATATCGTGGTTTCATGGATTGTTTCTGTGGTTTGCGAATGACTGCGGAATTTAAAATAAAGAAAAATAAGAATAAGATTCACGAATATATTTATTATCGTTGCACGAAATCAAGAGGCACTGACAACTGTGATCAGCAATATCTTCGCGAGGAAGAATTGACCGAGGAAATTTGTGATAGTCTTGCTAAGATTCGTTTTGATGAAAAGATTTTAGATTTGGTTATTTTAGCCACCAAAGAAAGAGGTCAAGAGCAACTGGACAGCCAACATGAGATTGAAGGACGAAATAGTTTTTTGCTTGAACGCAACAAAACAAGGCAGAACTCACTTGTTGAAAAATACATTGATGACAAGATTCCGGAAGATATTTACGATCGAACGCTTATGGAACTCCGAAGTGAACAAGCAACGCTTGAAAATAGCATCGGCAATGCCAAAGGCAATGGAAGGAATGTTTTTGCAGTCATTGAAGTTATGGCAAAGTTTATAAAACTGGCGAATAAGACTTTCAAGGATGGGAGCGATGAAACAAAGAAAGAAGTGCTATCCTTAATTTCTTCGAACCTCATCATTAAAGACAAGAAAATCGTGGATTTCACACTAAAAGCGCCATTTAATTGGCTCTATGAGGATTTGAAAAACCTCAAAACTCCAAAAGGCGGAAAAGGAATCTTCGAACCTATTTTGAAGCTTTCACAAAAGGAAAAAGGAGCTTTCGCTCCTTTGTATCCTGAAATGTTGGGATTGCAGGATTCGAACCCCTCTAGGTCACTCGATAAAAAGTGTTGAGGGGTTGGCTAAAAAATGCTTTAGGTAAGCTAAGAATTATCATGTATTGTTGTATTTATTTTGAAAGCCAACTTGATTTATTATTGTATTACTGGTATATTTAGAATATAAGAAAAAATATATGGGTAAACAAGAAATTAAAGAAAAAGTACGCGAAGCCATTGAAAATGCTTCGTTTAAAAATGACATTCAGAAAGTGTCCCTATTCGGTTCATATCTTCATGGAGATGCAAAAGAAGATAGTGATGTCGATGTGCTTGTGGAATTTACGCCAGAATCACATATTGGACTTTTTGAATATGTTGAGATCCAAAATACTATTGAAGATCATATTCAGAAAAAGGTTGACTTGCTCACGCCTGAAGGCTTGAGTAGGTTTTTTCGCGATAAAGTAATCAATGAAGCAGAGCTTATTTATGAAAAATAAAGATGACAGAACTTATTTAGAGCACATAATGGAGGCTGTGGGCAAGATCGAGAAGTATGTCAAACTCGTTGCTGATTTTGAGGATTTTTCAAAAAACGATCTTGTTTTTGATGCTATAGTTAGGGAATTGGAAATTATTGGTGAGGCGTCTAATAATATAAGTGATGAATTTCAAAAAGAACACGCAGACATTCCATGGCGAAAGATTGTTGGAATAAGAAATACGCTCATTCATGAATATTTCGGTGTGAACAAACTGGTTGTTTGGGAAACAAGTCATCGTAATTTGAAAGAGCTAAAAGCTATTGTGAAACCACTCTTAAAATAGACATATCTTGAAAAATAAGAAGAAAAATTAACAGGAGTTTACTACTCTTGTTTTTGTTTGCATTTTTCTAATATTGCTGGTATTTTGTGGGTGTGCTCGACGCGGTAATTTTTGACTAATTTATATTATATGCAGGACAAAAAATTAAGGGAATGTATTGAAAAAATTAAAACTGGCAATAGAAGTGATATTAAAGTTGCCAATAAAGAGATTAGGCTTATTTGGAGTGGTATCAAAAAGGAATCCAAAAAATCGAAGGAATTTGTGGATGTTTTTATTTCGGAATTTGGAAATTTTGAAGGCATTAAAAGTGAGAGTAACAAGATAGCATTCGTTAGCTCTTCAAAATATGCCTTCATGAGAGCGGATGAATTTGATGATTGCTTTGAATCATGTAAAAGATTTGTTTTGTATTGCATGTGTAATGACTCTGGGCATATTAGGCAGGCAATGATTCATTCTAGCGAATATCTTATTATGTTTTTAAACTTAAGTCCAAGTGATTTTGACATTGAGAAATATGATGAAAAATATTTTATAAAAAATAGAGAAAGATTTGGAAAATTTATTTGGGATCTTGAGCAAATGGCTGATCATTATAACAAAAAAGAATACAATAAATACAAATATATTGAAAGTTTACCGCCAAGTGTCTATAAAAGTTTGGAAAAAATGCGGTATGATTTTGTTGAAAATGATTATCGTAGAGAAATATATCAAAAATATAAGGATGCAAAATTGAGTGAGATTTTGCCGCAATTAACTTTCAAATATACAACTCTTGGTGTGGACACTATTAAAGATGGTTTTATCTGTGACATTTGCAAGAGAGAAAAAAAGAGATTAGGTTCTTCAAATCCTACCGCAAAAAAGCCAAAAATGATCTGCGAAGAT